>Ga0206795_1082_pt1 | contig 20468 bp, 24 predicted proteins | sample Alteio_BWOrgCont_71_FD_152872 | JGI IMG/M metagenome (GOLD analysis project Ga0206795, IMG submission 152872) | Enriched cells from forest soil in Barre Woods Harvard Forest LTER site, Petersham, Massachusetts, United States -... | ecosystem: Environmental > Terrestrial > Soil > Temperate forest >... | reverse complement strand
GGCGGAAATCACCAGTGCGAAATCGTTGGAGGTATCGTCGGTAAGAGTGAGAAGCTCGGGAAACTCAAGCCCGCTCAGCCCGACGAACAATAACGCGACCACGACGACGAGATTTAATTTTGTCCGCATCTGCCGACAAGAATCCTACCGACCAGCGACCGGGAATCTAATCTTTCCAGCCGGAAGCGCCGATTGGCCTACATAAAACTTATAGAGACTCGATCTCGTTGTGTCAAGCCGGCATCACCAGGTACGGGCCGCTGATCTCCTACTGAAGAGCGATGTTATCCGCGCTTTCCTGAAGGCTTAGCTGAAATGTAGCCGGGAGAGGGAATCTTGTGCGGTAGACAGAAAAGATAACGACCAGCGACGGCGGGTCACGCAGCTTCGTCGCTTGAGAGCGCGGCTCCTGGACGATAGCCTGCGCGGGGGTGATGACTGAAGAGCTAAGAACACGACTCCGTCTCATCGGGCACGTAAAAGGTGAAAAAGGCAGCACTGATTGAATCGGTCGCCGGTCTGATAAAATATCCCCGCAATGAAAGACCCCGCACGGGAACGCCAATTGATCGCCTTATGGCTCGAGCGCCCCGAAAGTCGGCGAACCGAGAACGACGTCTCGGCCTTTCACGGAGAACTTATACAGAAAAAAATAGGGTCAATGTATCAAGGGGGTGTCCGTTCGGTGGCTGCAACGCCTAGAAAGCCCTAGACTCGCATCGGTGCGAGTCCGTTTTATAGCAGATGACTTTGGTCAGTGAACTCCCCGATTAGCGTCTTACCGGCCACACGGAGTACTAGACCACCACTTGTCCGGTAATCCGACTACTCAGGAGTTGACGACCCAAGAGATGTAGCCCAATATCGCTCAAGCAATAGCTACAGCGTCGCGGAGAACTGCCGCCATTCTCAGCGCCAATCTCATATTTCCGATTCCGTCCATCGCTTGTCAGATTAAGCTTTCGAGTCTAGGAGGATGTATGAGAACTATCGTTGTCTTGATTGCCCTGTCCGTATTTTGCCTACCCATGTTTGCGGCAGACGGGCCACCGGCATGGGCCTACAACACTGATCCAAATGCGCCAATTGCTCCGCCTCCGGAAGCGCCCCCTGCGCCTCAGAATCCAGCGGCCGCAGCGGCGGCGGCAAAACGTTTGGCCGACCCTACTCTTTTAAGTGCTGCCGGCAGCAGCCTGAAATTGACGCGGGCGCAGATAACGCCGGTCCCCGATTGGTTTCCTGGCGATCATCCTCCGATGCCCGAAATTGTGGCAAAGGGCCGACAGCAGGCGACGATCAAAGGCCAACCGGCACAGGCAATCCTCCCGTGCGCGCTCTGCCATTTAGCCAACGGAAAAGGCCGGCCCGAAAATGCCGGGGTTGCCGGTCTCCCGGTTTACTATTTCATCCAGCAGATGACCGACTTCAAAGCCGGTAACCGCTTGAGCGCGGATCCCAGGAAGGTTAACTCGAATCGAATGGCAGGATTCGCGATGGCGTTGACCGACGATGAAGTCAAAGCGGCTGCCGAATACTTTGCCGCGATCAAATGGTCTCCCTGGATCAGGGTAATCGAGACCGACACGGTGCCCAAGGTCAAAGCAAACGGCGGTTTGTTCTCAGTTTTGCCGGGTGGCGAGAAGGAACCCATTGGCCAGCGAATTATTGAAATTCCGGAAGATGAGGAACAGGCCAACGGACTGCGTAACTCTCATTCGGGCTTCATTGCCTATGTGCCGGTCGGCAGCGTAGCGAAAGGTAAGGAGCTGGTGACCACGGGCGGTGGTGGCAAGACCATGCAATGTGGCATTTGCCATGGGGCGGATTTGCAAGGCATCGGCCCAGTCCCATCCATTGCCGGCCGTTCGGCAAGCTACATTGCGCGCGAGCTGTATGACTTTCAGCAGGGGATCCGGAAGGGACAGATGTCACCCATGATGAAGCCCGCAGTCGAAAAGCTGAACAATGAGGATATATTGGAGATCTCCGCGTATGTTGCGTCGCGGCCTGTTGAATAGCAGAACACGAAAACGGCGGTAAGCAGTAAGGCATAAAAGCAACATAGGGGTTCTGGGATACATTTCGCTATGATGCCAATCCGCAAGACCGACTGGACACCTACTCGGTGCCAGCCCCCGTACAGTCGCCGGCACCGCTCTCAACCAATATGCCCGTTTGATTGCTGAGAAGTAGTTCCCTGCAACTAGCGGACGGTTTCCATGAGATCGACAAGCGATAGGCTGCACCATCTTTCGAAACAATGAGACTAATCAGGTGCCCCGGAAAAGGTTCGGTTTCAGACTGGAGATCGATCGGCACCGCAGTGAAATGGCTTCTACTTTTCGCCAACTCATCAGAACGCAGCAGAGTTGAATAATCCACATATCCATCGTGATCGAACTTGTATCGGAACTCGGCTTGATTGATCAGCCGCTCAGCCGTTACTTCTTTCCAACTGTTCCTTCCTACTTGTTGCACCTCGCTGCTTGATGCTCCCTGCCGGCGCAAAACAATCGTGGGTTCAAATTCGCTTAGTCCCCGGTTGTCAGCGAAAATCTTCTCGACTTCATTTTGCGAAATCGGCAAATCATTTATGTAGGCCACGGCCGTGCCTTCTGCGACGAATAGTACCTCGCCCGTTTGAAAGGGCGGATCGCCGGTCCAGTGAAAGGAAAGGTCACCGCCCGAGCTAGAGATTTCTAAATCCGAAATCTGATCTGGAGGTTGAGGTAATGCACGGTAAATGATTTTCCCGTCGCGCTGGCCGTCTACCGTAAATCGACTTATTGTTCCAGCGAGCGAGCCGTTCACGTCACTCAGGTTTAGTACCAGGAAAGGCGACGAGTCACCATTGTTTGTTGCTATCCATGTACCAACGTAAGCCCGAAGCGGAGCGCTCGTTTGCCCAGCGGCTGAGGCGAAAGCAGCCCAAGCGATGGACCCGACGAAAGCGATGCCCATCAAAAGCATCCAATGGACTTTAGGCATATCCACGGCGCGTCCTCTTCCGCATGATTCTGATTATTACTAAGAACCTAGCGTCGATCCAGCTCCCTGATTAACGGGCTTTGCTATCAGGAATGATGTGCCCATCAACCAAACCGGCGATCGTGTGGGCAATCGGCCCTGCAGCAGAACGGCCGGCAACAAGATTGGTGAGCACCACGACTGTAAGACTGTCATCGGGATAGCGAGCAATCCTGGCGGTAAAACCTTGCCAGCCTCCACCGTGCTCAATGCGCTTGTGCTCGTTCTGCTTACCGATCATCCAGCCAAATCCATAACCAGCGTCATTCGGCTTACCGTCATTGAGGAGATACACGGTCCAAATGCGATCTAGACTGGATTGCTTCAGGAGCTGCGTGCCATACAGTGCGGCGTCCCACTTGGCCAGGTCGAGCACGTTGAAATAGGAGGGTGCCATCGGCGGTGGAGTTGAAAGTGGGCGATACCCATCTCTGATTCTTGAGCTCGCCGTTTCCGTCGATCTCGTAGCCGGCGGCGCGGTTGGGGACGATGTCGCGGTCGCTGATGAGCCGGGTTGAGGTCATGCCCAGAGGCTTGAAGATGCGCTCGCTGAGAAATTCCGCATACGGCATGCCTGTGATCTTGTGAATGATGACGCCGAGCAACATATAGTTGGTGTTGCGATAGTCCCATTTCTCGCCCGGTGCCCATTCGATGGGGAGGGCCTCGATCTTCTTTGCCAACTCATCTTCAGTGAAATCAAGGCGGAGATAGAACGGGCCGTTCGGACCGGTGCGCTCAAGGCTTTCGTACTCTGATAGTCCCGACGTGTGCGACAGCAGGTTTTTAATCAGTATCGGCTTCCATGTGGCGGGCGCATCGGGGAAGTATTTCGTGATGCTGTCGTCGAGAGAGATTTTGCCCTCTTCGACGAGCATCATAACGGCGGCGGAGACAAACTGTTTGCCGACGGAGCCGGATTGCATGAGGGTCTCAGGTTTGACCGGCACATTGAGCTCGACGTTGGCCATCCCGTACCCCTTGGCGAGCAAGATGCTACCGCGGCTGTAGATGCCGAGCTCGAGGCCTGGAATGCGCTGGCGAGCCATTTCGTGATTGACGAAATCATCGATGGAGGCGAGTTGTTTGGCGTCAAGCGGCGCCAGCGGGGCCTGCGCGGGCGAGCTCGTTGCGCATAGAAAAAGCACCGCGAACGACAGCATCTTCAGACAGGTATTCATCAACCTCCACTTAATTAGGTCCGAATCAGGCATCAACACCGTCCCTTTCCCGTCCGGCTCGCTTCGCGGACCTTTTTCGTTTTTGTATATGTGCCCAATTTCTTTATCTTCTAAACCCTCACGCCGGGTTTCGGAAATTAAGGCGCCTAGTAGACAAGCGACTGAAGTATTGCTTTCGCTTTATCTTCGTCTACTATTGCCGGGCCATTTCCGGGAAGAGATTGCCCAGGGACCCATCAATTCAATCACCCGATCCGGACAGGAACAGAAGGCTACCGGGTTCCAAAAACCTTTTCCCGAGTTTTGGAACGCCCGGGAGCAGCCCGATAAAGAGTTCCGACGCCAACCTTCAACTCCTTCGCAATGCTCTTCCAGCCTCGCCCCTGTGCGCGCAGGGCCAATACCTTTGAGGCATCCAGATTTCGCCGGGGCCGCCCGAGGACCTTTCCCTTGGCGCGCGCGTTGCGCAACCCCCCGAACGCGTTCGGCAATCAGGCTGCGTTCCAACTCCGCAACGGCGCCGAGCACCGTGAACACCATCCGTCCTGCCGGCGTGGCCGTGTCCAGCGATTCGCTCAGCGAAACGAACTCAACGCCGAGCGTCTTGAACGTGTCGAGCGCCCGCAGCAAGTGGCTCACAGACCGAGCAAAGCGGTCGAACTTCCACACCGCAACGACATCGAACTTGCGCCTGTGAGCGTCAGCCATCAGCCGGTCGAGCTCTGGACGCTTTTCCTTCGATCCGCTGATGCCCTCGTCTAAGTATTCGCCAGCGATCTTCCAACCGCGGCGCTCGCAGTACTCGCGCAGTTCGCGGGTTTGCATCGACACGTCCTGGCCGTGGTTGGTGGTGCTCACACGCGCATAGACGGCGGCTCTCATTCTTTTCTCCGCCGGACAATGGTTTTCTCTTCCTGAAGAACTTCGATCGACGGCGCGAGAGCCTCGCGTGCCAAACGCACCGTATCCATGAACGTCGGCTGATCTTGGGGCGCCAGGGTGTTCGCGCGAATAATGCTTATAAGGCGCGTTGAGATGCGGTTAAAGCAGGTCGAGCACATTCCTAGCGAGTGGTGCCCTTTCTTTTTCGTCTCACACACCATGCAGCCCCACTCTTCAAAGTACAGAGTCCACTTCCGCTGCTCGGTGACGGTCTGCCGGCGCCTAATTTCGTTCGCTACCGTCTTCGACTGGAAGAAAGGCTGGAATACGGCGCTCTGCTGATGCCCGAGCGCTTTCTGAACCTTCTGCTCGACCATTTGAGCGACCGCCAATGCAAATCTGCGCTTGTAGTCTTCGTCTCTTTCAGTCTTCGCCACTAGATCGGTGATTTCATTATCGTTTTCCGGCATCGTGAACTCCTTTTTGTTCGTGCGGGTGAGACTCGTGATGAACGTCTTTCAATTGCTCGATCGTAAGGTGGGTATAGATCTGCGTCGTTCCAACGTTGTCGTGGCCTAGGAGATCCTGCACAGCGCGGATATTTTTCGACGCGACAAGCATGTGACAGGCAAACGCCCTGCGCAGCATGTGCGGATGGACGCGGCCGAGCTGAGCCCGGCGTGCGAGCTTGTTGACGATGATGCTTATAGCCCTCGCCGTATAGGGAGCGGGCGGCTTGGGACGATAGCCCGGAAGTCCTGCTGCGATACGCTCAAACTGCCGCTGGGCATCTTCTTCGGTGGGCAGGTCTTTCAATTTCCCTACGCCGATTCTGCGTTGTATGCCATCTGCGCAGAATATTGCGTGCCAACTGCGTTTCGCCTTATAGACCTGCCCCTTGCGCGCCGGTACTTCAAAGAGAAAACCGGCAACGGACGGCCGCTACGCTTGGTACTCTGCGATCGCACGCGCCGCCGGCGCCCCGTACAAAACGTATCTGTCTTTCGATCCTTTTCCCTTTTTTACGAGAATGACGTGTTCGGCGAAGTCGATATTCTCAAGCCGGATGTTGACCAATTCCGAGACGCGCACGCCCGTCGCGTAGAGTACTTCGACGACGAGGCGCTCTACCGGGCTCCGCGCTGCTGCGATCAACGCCTCGACCTCGTCTATTGTGAGAACGCGCGGTACGCGCTTCGGCATCTTCCGATGCGCGATCCGGAGAGTTGGATCGTTCTTGGTGAGACCGGTGAGTACGAGGAATCGGAAGAGAGCCCGCAAGCCGGCCGTGTGGCGATCAATCGCCGATGCGCTACACCCGCGGGCGTCGAAACTTCCAAGAAAGTCCCGCAGCACCCGATGATCGGCTCCGACCAGAGGCGCCGAGCCCATGAACTCGACGAAGTATTTGGCCGTCTCGTCCACGTAATTGCGGAGGGTGTTGCGCGAGAGCCCCTTCGCCTCCAGATATCTACGGAAAGACTTGGCGAGCTCCTGATTCGCTCGTGCGTAAGAACGGGCAGGGAGAGACGCTGAGCTCATGGCTGCTCCTTGCGAAACGCGCCTACTTTCCCAGCACACATACGCACGCCGTCCGAACCGCCGACACTGTCCACCCAGTCCAGCAAGAAGGCGAAGGCCATCATCGCCGTCTGAAGGTCGGTGGCCGTGTCACCAGATAGCTCGAACTCCTCCGAATCAATCTCTTCGGGCTCGGTCGATTGCTCGGCTTGCCCCTTTGGCACTACGAATAGTTTCGCCATCGCGGATTCCTCCAGACACACGTCTGAATGACGCCGGCACGACCAGGGAGATCGCGCCGGCGTTTCGGGTTAGATGATTCGAGCGAGACGGTTCGGGTTGGCTTCGTGCTCGCCAGGACGCGGTTGCAGTACCGCTCGCCGTCATATCGAAGACGAGTGGCCAAGCGGAACACAACCGCTTTCCACGAGACGGCACGGCGGAAGGACTCGCGAAGTTCGGCCACGCGATCGCCGACCTCGACCTCAGCGCCGGCTTCGAGCCGGGCTTTGATCGAATCTTCGGCGGCCGCGAGGTCGATTTCGAGCCGCTTAAGGCGATCGCGCAAGGAAAGTACAAGCCCTAGTTCAGTTTGAGAGATTGGTTCTACTACGCGGACAGATTGCGGGAAACGAACTACGTGGGGTAACGTCTGTGTAGCCATGTCACTCTCCTATAAGAGTTGATTTGGTTAGGGGCGTGTCGGTGTTCAAGCACCGGCGCGTCCCGCTTACTTCTTCGTACGCTTCTCCTGATAGATCTCTTTTTTCACCGCTCTCAACCGAGCAACGTCTGATCGGCTCCAGAGACGAGCGCTGCCGTTGCCGATACGTATGAGCTTTGGCGGCGCAAACTTCTTCTTCTTGATCCAGGCCTGGATAGTCGCTCGCGTTATCCCAACCTTGCTTGCGGCTTCGGCCGTCGTGCAACTCCCTGGTGCCATCTTCTATTTTCTACCACTAGATTGACACCCCTGTCAACACTTTGTTAGGATGCGTTTCGGAAGGCCCGGAGGTACCGATGGAACCAGCAGAAGGCGTCAGTATTCCGATAACCGTAACGTGTACGCAGTGCCACAGGAAGCAGGTCGTCCAAGTTCGGCACCGGTCGGGATCTCGGCACATGAGCGGGCAAGTCATTTCGTGTGCTAACTGTAAGAAAGAATTTGCCGCTATGGTTCCTGACGATATCGTGAGCGACCCTGTTCTCTCTGACAGCGGAACCTGACCCTCGAGCGGAGTTCAGAAAACCTACCGTAAAAGTGAGAGGAAAATCATGGGCAACCGAGACAAACGCGGTCGAGAAAAGCGAAAACCGAAAAAGACGACGATCAAACAAGTCGTACCATCGGTGAGGCGAGTGCCAGAATCCAAACCCGCACCTCCCGTGCAGCAAGAGCCGAACACGACGACAGTGTGAGCATCTCCGATCACGATTTCGATTTGTAGGAAGTAAAAGCCCTGGGAGGCGGCGCCGCCTTGAAAGGTAACCAGATGATGGCATCACTAGAAGAAATCGAGACAGCTAAGAAGCAGATGGACGAAGCACATGAAGACCTCATGCGATACATCGAGGGCGGGGTCACGGATTCGCACCTTCATAGGCGGCTCGCAGCAAGGGCGAAAACAGCGGCCGAAAAATACGTGAACCTCATTATGCAGACATAGCCCTTTCGCGAGGAATCGCGCTTGAAAGCGGTGAGCCCGACTCAAATCATTATGTCCACGAGAGAACAAGTCGAAGCTGCCAGGGAGCGGATGGATGCCGCTCACAAAGCTTTGCTGGCGTATATAACGCGCCATCCTTCCAAGCCGGCAGACGATGCGCTTCACAGGCGGCTGGGGCAAGAATTTAAACACGCCCATCACGAGTACGGGCGATTGGTTGCTGAGCTCGCTGGCCCGGATACAGTGAAGTGAAAATAAAAGCCCCGAGTTCGTGGCCGAGGGGCTAGAGGATTTACACTTTGGCTTCCCGCAGAGCACGACCCCCAGCGGCGCCACGCAAGCGCGCATCCAGTTGCAGCGAAAGCGAATGCCCCCCAGGACTGATTCCATTTATCGATAACCGACGTGGTTTTCTCGCAGCCATCAATCGATTTTGTTGGTACGCGAGCGAGGCAGAACTTGCCGAAATCAATGGGGCGATCAGCAAACGGAAGGCCAAGCTGCGCCCTAATGCTCCGCCCACCGCACAAGGAGAAATGAACATACTGGCAGCAAAGAGAGAGCAAATTCTCCAACCGACGACCCGGCGCTTCCGGCTGAAACCCTCCAAGCTGGATAAAAAGACACGGGCGGACCTTGCGGAAATTGAGAAAAGGATTCAGTCCTTCGCGGTGAGTGTGAGCAATCCGGCAAAAGGACGCGGGCGGCCATGTGCGGAACAGAGCATCGACTGGATAGCTTCGGCAGTGTCTATAGCGATCGGACTGTCCGGAGGGTGGACCTGGGAGCAAGCCACGATTGCTTCAGGGCTTACACCGACGAAAGCCAACAAAAGAACCGTGCAGAGAAGACAAGAACAATTAGCTCGCCTTGTAGCCGCAAAAGTGCGCCTCCCATTCGAAACCGACTTCTGAAACTCCGCTTTGGCCTGAATCCCTGAAGCGCGTCAAAAAATCCGACGTATGTTCGATTTTATGCGGGGCTGACTTGGCGGAGCGCTTCCTGTACGTTTGCGTCCAGCCCGCAGCCCTGGGGCTTTTTTCAGCCAAGCGACTAAAGAAGAACTTGTTCGGCCCGGTTCTCTGAGGGTATCGGACAGTCGATTTCTAGGAGGAACTATGGTGCTGAACAATCTAAAGGCGGCTTTGGCCGCGCGTCAGATGCGTCAAGTAGAACTTGCGCTGAGCCTCAGGATTTCGCCGAGTACTCTCAGCGAAATCATCTGTGGGCACCGACTGGCTGATGCTTCATTGCGGACAAGGATTGCTGAGGCACTGCGAGCCGACGAGGCCTGGCTCTTTTCGAAGGTCACTCGGATTCCGGCACCAGCTCACTCAGTAGGCGCCGAGGTTTCGGCTTAGGAGTCCCTGCAGTGGGAGCGTCGCCGGGAGGACTGGGGTCTTGAGGGGCACCGCCTCCCGGCTTCGCGGAATTTAGCGCGGTTACGAGCCGCGCTAAAGAGGTTGAAGTGAACAGCGTAAGAAATAGCACAAAACCAACTTGTCCGCAATCGTCCGCTCGCAAGACGCAGCAGGCGCGTGTCCTTCGACTCCTAATTGAGGCTCATGGCGAGTGGGTCTCGTTGCCCGAAATCCTCGCCCTCGGTATCGCGCAGTACAATGCGCGCATTTTTGAACTCCGTCGGCTTGGTTTCCTTGTCGAGAACAGGACGGAAACCGATACCAGAATGGGCGCACGCCATTCTTGGTTCCGATTGCTGAATCCGTCCGCGTCCGTCGCGCCGTCCGATCCGAAAATTGCGCCCGTCTCTCTATTGGCGAAGTCTGCCGATTGGTATGAATCGACGACAGGTAAGCCTCGCCCCATCGATCCGCCGCTCGGCCCTGGGCCTTTATTCGGAAGCGCGGCGCGATGAGAGATACGGGCTTTTTTCAACTACGCCGCGGGATCTGGGAGCACGTGCGCGATGGACGCCTATCCCTGCAGGACGTCGCCGTACACCAGTACATCGCGTCTCAGGCCGACACGCGCACGGGGATTTGGAATGGCTCCGCTGGCGCTCTCGCCGGGGAGCTCTGCCTGTCACCCCGGGTAACGCGCCGCTTCCTCGAGCGACTGAGCCGCGGCGATTACCTCCGGCGATTCCCTGTCCCTGGAAGACACGTTTGCTACCCGATCCTCGTACACAAATTTCTCATTACGGACGGCGAGCACAGGGGCGAGCAGCTAAACGCTTTGGCGTCTATGAGCCCCGCTGATTTGCGGTACTTCCGTGGCGAGCAGAGGGGCGAGCAAGGGGGCGAGCATGTGTCCTCTCAGAAGAAACTAGAGACTGTAAAAGAGAGAAGAAAGAAGAAACCTGCGGCTGCGCCGCCGGCCGACCCCCGCTACCAGCCATTTGTTGAGTTTGCCTTTGAATCCTTCCGGGCGAAGCACAACCGCGCACCGATTTGGAACGGCAGGGACTGGAAAAACCTAAAATCCCTTCTAAGGGAACACAACCACCAAACCTTACCCCTCGAAATCTTGAAGGCTCGGTGGAATAACTTCGCCGCGTCAACAGAACCATTCACGGCAAAGCTCGGCGATTCATTGGGGTACTTCTGCACCAATCTCGACAAGTTCGCTGACGGCCCGATCCTGGCCGCGCCGCAGAAAGGTTTAACCAATGGAAACGCAACAAGCCATTCTGACAATATCCGCGGAGTCGCAAGTTCACTCGGATTCGTTACGCGCCCAGTTAATTAGCGAGTGGCTTCTAAAGTTCGCCGTCGCATATCCGGCGCAAGGCAATCGGGAGCCTGCCGTGACGAAAGAGACGGCGCCTTTACTCGCGAGCATTTGGTCGGAGGCTTTGGAGGACGTTCCGACCGAGGCTTTGGAACCAATCCTGAGAGCTACCCTGCGATCCTGCAAATGGTTTCCGACTGTCGCGGATATTCTCTCGCACGTCGAAAGCGCAGAGGGCGCCAGGTGTGAGGACGAATGGCAGCGCCTGTTGGAGTATTGCCGACGCTGGGTCAATCCTGACATCGGCATGGAGCGCGCACCGAAGCTGCCAGCCGACATCGCCCATGCTGCTAATGCCGCCGGAGGATTGTACTTTCTCGAATCCTGCTCCACCGACAATCTTGTCTGGGCCAAGAAACGATTCATTGAGGATCTGACACGCCAGCGCGAGAGCGGAGACATTGCCGCCTGTTTGCCCGATAGTCCGCTGGGCAAGCTACTGGAGGCAGCTGCGCCGCGGTTCTCACTTCCCTCTCCGCCGGCCGTTCCCACTGATCCCCGCAAGGCGTTAGAAGTTCTCAGGAGCCTACGCGACTTGCCGTCGGAACCGCTCTACTCAGCTCGACGCGACGAGAGCAATCCCGACTTTGTCCGATGGCAGGATCGGCACGCGGAAGCTCAATGCGCCGAATACCGGAAGGAGCACGGACTGGAGGTTCCGAAAACCCCACCTTCGGCGCCTCCGCAAGTCGTTGAAACGACATCCCTGGCTGGAGTCGGACGCGAGGTTCGAGAAACATGTGTTTCTGGAACGGGAGCGATCGACTGAATGATGAGCGCAGTCAAAATCGATCGTGAGTGGCTGAGTCTTCGGCAGGTCACAGAATACGCCGCGGTGTCGGAGCGTACGCTGCGCGCTTGGCTGCACCGCTCGACCGATGCTCTTCCTGCAGTTCGCGTTGACGGGAAGGTTCTCATACGGCGATCCCAGTTCGACGCGTGGCTCGAGCGCCATCGGATCCCGCCAGCCGCACAAATTGACGTGGATGGTATCGTGAACGGTCTACTGGGGGATGCAGGGTGAGCGTCAGAGTTCGAAAACGGAATGGCGCGTGGTGGGTTTTCATCTGCTACCACGGCCAGCGCAGGGCCAAGAAGGTTGGAACGCGTGAAGCCGCGGAACGTGTGAAGCGCGAAATTGAAGCGCGTCTTGCGCTGGGCGACTTCGACATCCTAGCTGCGAAAAAGTCTGTCACGTTCAGCGAGTATGCGAAGCGCTGGTTCCGTGAACATGCAGAGATTCATTGCAAGCCGTCCACAGTGGCAAGCTACAGGCAGCTCCTGAGGCTGTACATCGCACCGGAGTTCGAGGCCTCTAGAATCGATGAAATTAGCCGAGATCGAGTGAAGGCGTTCCTTGCGCGGCTCGTTTCAGCGGGAAAACTCTCACGGAACACGCTGCGGTTGATTCTCTGCACGATGAGAGTGATCTTCAACCATGCAATCGACGATGGGCTTATCGGCCTGAACCCGGCTGCACGGCTCGGCCGTTTCACGAAGACCGAAAGGCCGAAATTCCAAGCAGTGGCTCTTACTCGCGTGGAAGCGCAGACCTTACTGGACGCCGCGAAGGAGATCTGTCCAGATTTCCACCCGCTGTTTCTCAGGGCCCTGCGCGCCGGCCTACGCCGCGGCGAAGTGGTAGCGCTGAAGTGGGGCGATATTCAATTTGGTGAGAGCGAAGAAGACACCAACAGGTACATTTTGGTTCAGCGCAACTATGCTGAAGGCAGATTTACGACACCGAAGAGCCGGAAGTCGCGGCGCGTTGATCTATCCCGCGAGCTTCGGCGCGTTTTGCTCGCTTTGCGAGACAAGAGGCTTCTGGAGACCTTCTTGAGCGGTAAAGGCGGCATTGCCGATGACTTGGTCTTCCCTTCCAAGGCCGGGACCGTGCTCGACCCCGCAAACCTGATTCACTATCACTTTCTGCCTGCGATCGAGAAAGCGGCACTGCGGCGTATCCGCTTCCACGATCTGCGGCACACATTCGGAAGCCTTCTGATTCAACAGGGAGCTTCACTGACGTACGTGAAAGAGCAAATGGGGCACTCGACCATTCAGGTCACCGTTGATACCTACGGCCACCTGATTCCCGGCGCCGACATTGCCTGGGTGGACAAGCTTGATTCCGAAACAAGTCAGCAACTTTCTGCAACCCAGGTGCAACCGGAGGAAAGTACCAGCGACGAGGAATCTCTGGAAGTGATTGAAAAAAATGGTGGGTCGCCGGGGACTCGAACCCCGAACCCGCTGATTAAGAGTCAGCTGCTCTACCATTGAGCTAGCGGCCCGACAAACTTTGATTTTAACACGATCGCGCGCACGATCGCGCGCGCGTTCACGACGCCCGCTACTGCACAGTCGAACGCAAGAAATTCGCAATTTCCTTGGCCACCTGGCGCGCCCGCACCAGGTCACCGGGGCCAAGCGATATCGCCGCCACTCGCGCGTGCCCTCCACCGCCATATTTCTCGCACAGCGAAGCTAGGTTGATCCCCGGAGGTGGTTCCTTCCAGGGGCTTGTCCCCACGGACACTTTGGCCCGCAGCGGCGAAGCGCTCACTCCCACTGAAAACAGCGCATCAGGGTGCAGATAGTAGGGCACAAACTTGTTATAGCCTTCCAGATCCAAATCGCTCACGTCGAAATAGATCACACCGCTCCGAGAGTCGGTCCGCTCGCGCATGATGTCAATCGACCGCCGGTGCCGTTCGAGCAGAGGGCCAAGGTACTTCTTCACCATGGGCAGCTCGACGATCTCCACCAGCGGCCTGTCTGACAACTCCGGAATCAAGCATGGGACCATGTTCGGCTCAGGCGCTGCCTCAATCACCAGCGCCAGCCGCGTTGCGGGGTCCGTAAGAGCTACGGCCGCTTCCGGTGACGCAAACTGCGCCCCGTCGATAAGGTCGCCCCACTTGATCAATTCCGCCAGGGGCTCGGCATCGAATCCAAACTTTTGCGCCGCTATCGTTGCCAGGAACTTTGTGCAAGATTTGTAGGAGGGATCGTAAAACTTTTTTCCGGAATGATCTTCCCGGAAATTCTCGGCGTCTTCCGGCGTCAAAAATGCGCTCTGATGATGGTCGAACCACCAGGTCAGTTGCGGCGAGCTCGAATACTTGAAATCCACGATCGCATTTTCGTCGCCGTCGAACAGGCCGTCTTCGAAGGGCTGCGACGCCTTATGCGTCATGCCGGTATACAGAAAGTGCGCCTGGGGATCGATGCATTCGCGGTAGAAGCGCGAGAAGATCGCCGCCGACGCCGCGCCGTCAAAACATTTATCGTGAAAACATACGCGAACTTTCAATCGCTCTCCCGCACGCGCCCCTCTACGGAGCGCAATTCTCAAAAGGTAAAGTCAACTAAGATGGCCGCTCAGTGCTAGCTTGTCAAGTGGGAACCCTGATGAATCGCACGCCGAGTACCGCGCAGGTCAGCTCATCCGGGCAATCGGTTTGTGCCGGAAACAGTCGATGGTGTGGTCGTTCACCATGCCCACCGCCTGCATGAAGGCGTAGCAGATCGTCGAACCCACAAATCGGAAGCCGCGCCGCTTCATATCCTTGCTCATGGCATCGGATTCCTTGCTCCGTGCCGGCACAGACTTCCGGGTTCCCCGGCGATTCGCTAGAGGCTTTCCATTCACAAAATTCCACACGTAGCGATCGAAGCCGCCCGGCTCTTCTTCGATTGCCAGAAATATCCTCGCATTGCTGATCGCCGATTCGATTTTCAGTCGGTTCCGCACGATTCCTTCATCGGCCAGGAGAGCCCGTATCTTTCGCTTGTCGTAGCGTGCCACCTTCGCCGGATCAAATCGGTCGAAAGCCCTGCGATAGCTCTCACGCTTGCGCAGGATAATTTCCCAGCTCAGTCCAGCCTGCGCGCCTTCGAGAATCAGAAATTCGAAAAGCCGCCGCGCATCGTGTACCGGCACACCCCATTCGGCGTCGTGGTAGGCCATCATTAGTGGACTTTGTGCCCACCGGCATCGCCGCATAGCCGTGCGCACTTTCTTGGTCATCGCAGAATCACCTGCATCAATGAAATGATTTCGCGAGGTCGAAACGGGAGGGCACTTCAAAGCTATTTCTGATGACCGCGGCCGCGCTCCCGGCGCATCCTCGGCCAGCGCGGTTTGGCTCTCGACGCCTCAGGAAATGTGGCGCTCGAGAATCTTGACGATCTGTTCTTTCGGTACCGCGCCCACAATCTGATCCGCCACCTGGCCGCCCTTAAAAACCAACAGCGTCGGAATTCCACGGATGCTGAACTTCCCTGGGACGTTCATGTTGTCGTCCACGTTCAGCTTCACCACCTTCAGCTTTCCCGCGTGCTCCTGTGCGATCTCTTCGATCGTCGGCGTCAGCATCTTGCACGGACGGCACCAGTCGGCCCAGAAATCGACCATCACCGGCTGCGTCTTGCTGGCTTCGATCACGTCCGCCTCGAAGCTTGCGTCCGTTACCGCCTGAATGTTTTCAGCCATTTTCTTCCCCTTTTAGCCCCCGGACCGGCTTCCCCGCCGCATCAGGCGCTTTTACTTAGATGATCTAACAACGCGTGGGATTCGAGATCGCTTCGCCGCTTCATATAGTGTGACATAGGCGGGCGCCGAAGCCTTCCAGGAAAAATCCTTGGCCATCCCGTTATGCTGCAATACCCGCCACGCATCCGTATCACGATACGCCTTCAGAGCCGCCCGAACGCAGGTCAGCAGCGCCTCAGGCTCGTACTCCTGGAACTTGAACCCCGTTCCTTGGTGCGATCGCGGACCGAAGTTCTGGATCGTATCGTCCAGCCCGCCGGTTGCCCTCACAATCGGAGCCGTGCCGTACCGCAGGCTGTACATCTGGTTCAACCCGCACGGCTCGTACCGCGAAGGCATCAGAAACATGTCCGCGCCGGCTTCGATCTTGTGCGCCAGCGCCTCATCGTACCCGATTTTCACTCCTACTCGCGCCGGGTTCTCATGCGCCAGATCGCGGAACATCTTCTCGTACGCCGGCTGCCCCGTCCCCAAAGCTACGAGCGCCACTTCCTCTTTCAGCAGATCGTTGGCAATGTCAGCGATTAGATCGAATCCCTTCTGATCCACAAACCGCGACACGATCCCGATCAGCGGTTGCGACAAATTTTCATCCGGCAATTGGAAGCTTGCAAGCAGATCCTTCTTGCAGGCGTTTTTCCCGTCCAAATTCTTCGCCGAAAAGTTCTCGGCGATCAGGGTGTCCTTCTCCGGATTCCACGCCGTGTAATCCACGCCATTCAGGATGCCCACGACCCGGTCGGCCCGCTTCTGAATCACTCCTTCGAGTCCCGCGCCGTACTCCGGCGTCTGAATCTCCTTGGCATACCGTCGGCTCACCGTCGTCAAGTAGTCTGCGTATATCAGCCCACCCTTCAAGAAATTGACCTTGCCGTAAAACTCCAGCGCGTCCAGCGTAAAAAGACTGTCCGGCAAGCCAATCTTACGCAGAGTCGGCCGCGGAAAAACTCCCTGATAGGCAAGATTGTGAATGGTGAAAACGACGGGCAACGATCGAACCGGCGCATCGGCGGCATATTCGGTGCGCAGCAGCACGGGAACCAGCGCCGTCTGCCAATCGTGGCAATGAATCACGTCCGGTAGCCACACCCGCTTGGCCACTTCAATCGCGGCGCGCGAAAACTCCGCGAACCGCTCCGCGTTGTCGGGGTAGTCTCCGGCCTTGTCGCCGTAAATTCCCGGCCGGTCGAAAAACTCCGGGTCGTCGAGAAACAGGTAACGGACTCCGTTCTCCGTCTTCCCTTCCCCGATCGCCGGAAATCGCACGCGATCTCCCAGCGGCAGCGTGAGGCTGGAAATCAACGTCGTGCTCATCTTGTTTCCGGGGTAGCGCGGCAGCAGCACCGCGACATCGTGCCCCAGTTCCCGAAGCGCCTTGGGGAGCCCTTCGATCACATCTGCCAGACCGCCGGTCTTTGAGTAAGGGAGTCCTTCGGATGAGACAAAGAGGATTTTCATGGGGCCTTAGGGTCGCCGTCTTGTCTCAAGAGTTGGTGTGTTCGTCTCAGCCGCAACAAAAACGGTAGCGGACTCTCACACGCCGCGTCAAGCCACTCTCTTGAATCGCCGCGGTATTTGTTACCGCCCGCCGCCATTGCTACACTCGCTTGCGATGCCGCGCCAGCGATTGGGACAGCACTTTCTTTCCGGCCAGGTTTGGCAGCGGCGAATTCTCGATACTCTGCCCCGCGATCCCGCCGGCGCGTGGATTGAAATCGGCTCCGGCCACGGCGAGATGACCCGCCACCTCGCAACCACCGGCTCTCGCGTGGTCACCATCGAAACCGATACGCGCCTCGCCGACCGTCTCCGCGAACGCATGGCCCAGAGTCCCTCCGAATGGCCCGGAGTCGAGGTGGTTCACGCCGACGTCCTCCAGCAGGACCTGGGTCAGCTACTCCCGGGAAGATTTCGCGTCTACGGCAACCTGCCTTACTACATCACCTCACCGATCCTGCATCATCTCTTCCGCTTCGCCGATCGCATCGGCTCCATCCACATTGTCGTGCAGTTTGAAGTAGCCGCGCGCATTGCCGCGCATCCCGGCCGCCGCGCCTATGGCTACCTGTCCGCGGCCTGCCAGTTCTACACCAACCCCGAGATCGTCCTGCGTATTCCTCCAGGCGCCTTCCGCCCGCCGCCGCGCGTCACTTCAGCACTCCTGCGCATGACGCTGCCCGGCGAACGCGCGCAACTCGAAACACTCGATGAGGCCCGCTTCCTGAAATTCATACAGGTATGCTTCGGACAAAAGCGAAAAACGCTGCGTAACAATCTTCGATCGATTATTCCCGACACCCGCATCGGAGAAGCGCTTGCCGCTTGCGCAATTCCCGCCGACGCTCGCGCCGAGCAGCTCACGGTCCCACAATTTGCCGCCCTTTTCTCCTGGACCCAGCAGCTCTAGGCCCCCCCGAGGTCCTCGATAAGGGCGCGGAGCCGGTCCGGCACATCGGTCATCACGCCATCCACACCGGCGGCGATCGCCGCGTGCATCTCAGTCAGTTCGTTCACAGTCCACGTGACCACATGCAAGCATGCCTCGTGCGCCTGGTCGACCAGCTTGCGAGTCATCGCATCATGGCGCGGGCATATCTGTCGCGCGCCTGTCTCCAACGCCGTTTCCACCAGGTCGCCTTCATCGCGTTCGCTCAGCAATCCCGTCATGATCGACGCGTCGAGCTCTCGTACCGATAGCAGCGTTCGAGGATCGAACGAAATCACGATCGTCCGTGCCGAGGCATCGGCAGCCTGCAACGCGGCGACCAGCGCGTGATGCATGCCCCAGGCCGCGTCGTATTTGATCTCCAGGTAAAAGACCACGTCGTGCTCGCGCCCAAAAGCCAGAATCTCCTCGAGAGTCGGGATGCGCTCTCCGCTAAACCTTCGGTCGAACCACAATCCAGCATCCAGCTTGCGCAGGTCCGCGAGCGTGTGGTCTTGTACCGCGCCCTGTCCGTTCGTAGTGCGCTGCAGCGTCTTGTCGTGAATCGCGACAAAGCGCGTATCGCGCGTCAGATGAAGATCGGTCTCGATGAACGGCGCGCCGAGCTCTACGGCCCGCTGGAATGCCGCCATCGTGTTTTCAGGGGCGTGAGCGGACGCGCCGCGGTGCGCGATGATCCATGGTCTTCGCATGTGCCCGCCCATACTAGCAAACGCCCCGCGCTCGTTCCGTTCCTAGTCGCGGCCCGTTGCAGAGGTTGCAACCTCTTCATGTCGGCGGAACCGGGTACCGTTACTCTTTCTTCGGACGTCTCCCGGAGATGCTGATAGATGCAATGTAGTTCTCCGTTCGCACAACCCAATTGCCTCAAATCCCTCGCCAGGGATAGCTTCTCATTCGTTTGCTTTTCCGGCCGCTGTTTCCGAACTCTCCGCGAGTTCCTGACAGATAAGCACTTACATCCGAGCCCGTGCGTATCCCTGCACCGCACACCGTTTGGCTGCGCGATTGCCAATTCAACAACCAGGGGCAGTCGCCGAACCCCCTCTTGGGAGGAAGTGTGGCGCTGTTTGTACTTATCGTCGTGGGGGTCGTGGTCGCGCAAACCTGGCTCGACTGGCGGCAGACCCGCGCGGACTGGATCATCCCGGACTGGGCGAAAGGGGCCGCGCTAGGCGGCGTGATTGCCGTGTCGCTGGCTGCCGCTACATCGTTTGCGTCCGTCTGGATGGAAGATCCCAGCGGCCAGTGGGCCAACGGATTCGGGGCACGCGCTATTTGGTCTCAAGCACTCTTTCTGGTCGTCATGATGGCCATCGTCATCGCGGCCGCGCGTAAAAAGCGGATGCGATGGACGCTTCTTGTAGCCGGTGGCTTGGTGGCGGTCTTCTGGCTCGGCATCACCCTCTCCTCCTAGTTGTCTCGCGCCTTTTCGCGCTCACGCCCTGAAGCTCCTTGCTAATGCCGGACCAGAAATCTGCTTCCCTCTTGCGTTCTGTCGTTGCCGCTCTATCATTGGGCCATGGGGGTACGAGTTCTCTCGACTCGCTTTGCTGCGGTATGCGTCCTAGCCGCGCTGCCCCTCGCTGTGCACGCCGACGATCTCACACTCAGGGACGGTTCGACAATTAAGGGCACCATCGTCGGCTTTGACGACAACTCCTTCAAAGTGCAGACCAGCTACGGCTTCGCGCTGGTGAGAAAAGATCAGGTCGTCACTATTCGCGTGACTGGACCGGGAACAGCGGCCGCGCCGGAACCGAATCCGCAACCGGCAGCAGAGAAAACACCGCCGCCTGAAAAGCCGAAAACCGACTCTCCATCTGCAGCCGCACCTGTGGCGACCCCCAAGCCCACAACCCCGCCAGTTGCAGACACATCCACAATATCGGATAAGCCCTGGCCTCCCATTGTCCTCGCTCCTCTAGCGCCCACGGTACCGAGGCCGTCCGGGACGACCGCAGCCTCGGCTTCCGTGTCCGCTTCAAAACCTGGTCCGCCCCCGGCTATGGCCGGGGCCATATCAACACCTGCTGTTGTTCCAACGGCAAACGCGACGCCACCCAGGACCCCGGCTCCGATTGCCGCTCCCGCTGCACCCCCGCCTGTGTCATCCGCGGCGGCGCGCCCTGTGATCGCGCCGGCTCCGCCCAAAGCGACGCCGGCAACGGCAACCGCACCGCCGACAGCCACTCCCCCAAAACTGCCGGCGCCTGAACCGATCCTCGAAACCGTCAGCGGCAACACCTACGTGAACAATACATATCGCTTCCAACTGTACAAGCCGCCGAGCTGGCAAGTGCTCGCGGCCGCACGCACGGTTTTGCCCGGCGCTATCGCAGCTCTTGGCACGGACGACCAACAAACATATTTGTTGATTGGACAGGAACCAGCGGGGAAGGCGCTTTACCTCGAGGCGGAAGCTGCCGACAAAC
>Ga0206795_1081_pt1 | contig 20470 bp, 17 predicted proteins | sample Alteio_BWOrgCont_71_FD_152872 | JGI IMG/M metagenome (GOLD analysis project Ga0206795, IMG submission 152872) | Enriched cells from forest soil in Barre Woods Harvard Forest LTER site, Petersham, Massachusetts, United States -... | ecosystem: Environmental > Terrestrial > Soil > Temperate forest >... | reverse complement strand
CATCACCCAACTCCATAACGGCTCCATCGTTGATTCGTGCGCTTTTTCAATTATTTTCTGCCCATTATAGAACTCTTTGGAGTCCGATATCGCTTGGTAAGCATGCGCCCATGCGGGAAAGTCCTTCGTCGGTGTTGCGCGATCTCTGAGAATTCCTTCTATTTGCTTGTTAAACTCTCGCGCTTGCACATCTGAACCCATGCAATAAGCAGCTAAACTGATGCGACCATATAACCATGCAATCACGCCTGAACAATCTTTTACATCAACCCAATTAGGAAATACATTGTCGATGTCATAGAGCTTATTTACCATTACATCGTAGACATGTTCGTATAGCTTTCGGTCTCCTAATAGTCCTGCCATTAAGATTAATTTGCTCAAATCGTATGCGTTATTGCTAGGGTTGGCTAAACGCTCTTGGACCCCAGCAGTAATGGCTTGCTTTTCGTGAAATTCAATGTCTTTGAGATTGCGCATGTTCATATCCCCTTAATTTTGAATAAGTAGGATAACATAGATAATTATTTAATTGCAATAAGAAAGGGCGCCTTGTGGGGCGCCCTTTTCTTTGATGACACCGATTTATGCCGGTTCGCTCAACAATGCCTTTACACTTAAACGTACGCGGCCTTGTTTGTCGATTTCCAGTACCTTAACCGTCAATTCCTGCCCTTCCTGTACAACATCATTGATGTTTTCTACACGCTGATTGCTCAGTTCAGATATGTGAACTAAACCATCTTTGCCAGGTAAGAAATTAACAAACGCACCGAATTCAACCACTTTCACGACTTTACCCGTGTAGACAGCACCCACTTCCGCTTCCGCCGTCAACGCTTGAATGCGAGCAATCGCTTTCTTCGCCGCTTCACCGTCAACAGCCGCAATCTTCACTGTGCCATCGTCAGTAATGTCGATCGTCGTGCCCGTTTCTTCTGTCAGCGCACGAATCGTAGCACCACCTTTACCAATAATGTCACGGATCTTGTCAGGGTTGATTTTGATCGTCGTAATGCGTGGCGCAAAATCAGAAATGTCTTGACGTGGGCCCGTTAAAGACTCCGCCATTTTGCCCAGAATGTGTAGACGGCCCTTGCGCGCTTGCTCCAATGCGACTTGCATGATTTGATGGTTGATACCTTCAATCTTGATGTCCATTTGCAACGCCGTCACGCCTTCTTCCGTTCCCGCAACCTTAAAGTCCATGTCACCTAAGTGATCTTCATCACCCAAGATGTCTGTCAATACCGCAAAACGTTCGCCTTCTTTGATCAAGCCCATCGCAATACCTGCAACCGGTGCTCGAAGTGGCACGCCCGCGTCCATCAACGCCAAACTTGTTCCGCATACCGTCGCCATCGAGCTCGAACCGTTCGATTCGGTAATCTCAGATACAACACGTAATACGTAAGGGAAATCTTTTGGATCCGGTAGCAAGGGCTTGATCGCGCGCTTGGCCAAGTTACCATGCCCAATCTCGCGACGCTTTGGCGCGCCTACCATGCCAGCTTCACCCACACAGAATGGAGGGAAGTTGTAATGCAACATGAAGTTTTGCAACGTCGCACCCGCTAAACCATCCACGCTTTGTGCATCACGGCCTGTGCCCAATGTAGCAACTACAATCGCTTGCGTTTCACCACGGGTGAATAATGCAGAACCGTGCGTGCGTGGCAATATCTTCACTTCCGTTGCAATCGGACGAATTGTCTGATTGTCTCGGCCGTCAATACGTGCATGACCCGATAAAATTTCATTGCGAACGTGATCTTTCTCAATGTCAGAGAATATCCCTTCTACCGCTTCTTTCGTTATGCCAGAATCTTCTGTCACAAATTTAGCAACAGCAGCATCCTTCAACGCTGATAATTGATCACGACGCTCAAGTTTGTCGCGAATTTCGTATGCCTTTGCAATGTCTGACTTCACAAATGCAACCATTTCAGCAATCAGTGCGTTGTTCGATTCTGCAGGTGACCAATCCCACTCTTCTGCCCCCGATTCTTCAGCAAACTCAAGGATTGCATCAATCGCAACTTGGAATTGTGCGTGACCGTACATGACCGCGCCTAACATGATTTCTTCTGGCAATTCTTTCGCTTCAGATTCCACCATCAATACCGCTTGACGTGTTCCCGCAACCACTAAATCAAGTTCGGATGTTTCGAGCATTTCAGCCGATGGGTTCAGTAAATATTCACCATCTTGATAACCCACGCGTGCCGCTGCAATTGGACCAGACCATGGCACACCTGCTAACATCAATGCCGCTGACGCACCAATCAATGCCGCAATGTCAGGGCTTGCATCAGGGTTTAACGATTTAACCGTCGCAATGATTTGTATTTCATTCATGAAGCCTTCAGGAAATAAAGGACGAATCGGACGATCAATTAAACGTGAAATCAATGTCTCAGGTTCAGATGGCCGACCTTCACGACGGAAGTAATTCCCAGGGATTAAACCAGCCGCGTAGGTGCGCTCTTGGTAGTTGACCGTTAATGGGAAAAAACCTTTCTTCGGATCAGCTTTCTTAATGGCTACCGCTGTGACTAGAACGATCGTGCCGTCCATGTCAACCCAAACAGCGCCTGAGGCTTGTCTCGCTATGCGGCCAGTTTCTAAGGAGACTGTGTGTCTACCAAATTTAAACGTTTTCTTTGTAATTTTCATCACGAGCGATCATTCCTTACAGTATGAGCAAGAGGGTATTTCAAAAATAGGGAGGCGACTCGTACTAACGACGTAAGTCAAGCTCTGCCAATACTTTTTGATAACGGGCTACGCTTTGTGCGCGCAGATAATTCAACAAACGACGACGCTTGCTGACCATCTTGATCAGGCCATAACGAGAATGCTTGTCTTGCTTGTTTAACTTCAAGTGTGCCGTTAAACGTACGATTGAATCGGTGAGCAACGAGATTTGTACTTCTGGGGACCCTGTGTCACCCGCCGTTAAACCAAATGCTGCGTTTGCCTTGCTTACGATGTCTGCCTTTTCGGCCGCTAATAATGCCATGTATAAACTCCTGAGATCTTCATTTGTCGCAAGGCGCATTTTATCACTAAAAATCGCGTTTGTCGCCAGGTTTGTTGAAAAATTATGGGAAAAGGTTGCCCTGCGGGCGCCTATTGGACGGGCGCCTCATGAGGACGCCCCTACGAAGAGACACAGTTGAATGGCAGAGAACAACCCCCGCCTCGGAATACTCGGCTACCCCCTTCATAAGTGCCCAAGGGCAGTCGATTCCTTATGATCGCAAGGATGGGTTCACAGCGACTTTGAGAGCTGGTATACTCACCCAATGAACATAACCCACGTAGTCTTATTTAAATTTAAGCCAACCAGCTCAGAACAGGATATCCAAGCCTGCTTCTCCCAATTGGCAGAACTGACCCAGGCGCTCCCTATCATCCGGTCGTACCAATTCGGCCAATATTCAAGCCAGGAAGGCCTAAACCAGGGGTTTACCCACGGCTTCGTCATGACCTTCGATAATGAGGCTGACCGCGATGAGTACCTCGTCCATCCCGAGCACGTCAAGGTCGCTGAATTCATCCAGCAGCACATCGAATTCCCCTCCGGCGTCATCGCCTTTGACACCGGATTTAATGGCGTTTAAAGCTTCGCCCTCTTCCGGAAGTCAGACACCGTTCCCGCAATCGCGCTATAGGCAGGCTCTCTTTCAAAAGGCGATGCCCCGTAAAAACCATTGATCCCCGCCACCTTCGTGGATAACGCGACATAACTTTCCGCCGAGTCAAATATCCCACCGTGGATTAAGATGATGACGTCAGGATTGATAGCCCTCGCCTTCTTTACCACTTCTTTGGCCAATGCAACAGAATCATCCATCGATGTCGTGATGCGTGTGTCCGCTCCCCCACAATTCCCCGAGGAAATCGTTAACCCAAAGTGCAATACCAATATATCAGCGCCCGCAGCCGTCATCGCTTCCGCCTCTTTGACATTAAATACATAAGGCGTCGTTAATAAACCTGCTTGATTTGCAAGCCTCACCAACTCCACTTCTTTGTCATACCCCATGCCCGTTGCCTCTAAATGCTGACGGTGCATTCCATCGATGAGCCCCACCGTTGGGAAGTTCTGAATGCCTGAGTAACCTTCTCGCTTCGTTCTTTGAACAAGCTCCTTCAACGTGGCACCCGGATCTTGTGCACACAAACCCGCCATCACAGGCTTGCCGCTCGATTGCCTTAATATGAATCGGCCAATATCAAACGTCGTTTCGTTCGCGTTATCAAATGGCATGAGTCCCGCCAGTGAACCGTGCCCATGTGTACGGAAATAACCCGAGTTGTACACGATGATGATGTCAGTGCCACCAGCGACTTGTGCTTTGGCGTTCAAACCATTGCCCGCGCCAGAACCAATGATCATCTCGCCCTTCTCTATCTTGTGACGCATTTGAATCAAAATTTGACGACGATCGGGTTGAGCTGAATATTTCAATAGAAACAGTTGCTCCTTCCGCGCAGGCATCATCTCGAGTAACTGATCTACCAATAGATTAGAAAATACTTTCGCATTAATCACATCATTTGATTCAATACATGAAATGCTTGGCTTTAACGCTGCCTTCAACGTATCTCTGAATGCTTCATTCGCGCCTTCTAAATATAATGCGGAACCGGGTTGATCAAGTTTAGAAAAATATCTTGGGAGACATACCACCACTTTCCCATTGCTGAGATTCGCAACGTGTGCTAAAAATTTCCCCATCTCTTTATTGTCTGCCACGGTTGTACGCGATAACGTGAATGGACCCCAATCATATTTTGGATTCTGCGCTCTTTCTGCTGGAACCGCTCCTTTAGGATAGTTAATCATGTCTAAACAACCCGGCACAATCACGTGCGGTAACTTCTTCTCTCCGATACTATAATAACGTTCTTCTGTGGCCGCTAAAGCACCACCATATTTTAAATCTGCTAAAGCGGTTGTCGTTAAATCAAGTACCGCAGCGACGCAGTCATTTTCAACTAACCAGCGCATAACACCATCGCCTACGCCTGTTGCGTGAAAACCCAATACCTCATAACCCTTTCTCACCAATTGCGCAAAACATGCTTCTGCGCACGGCGTCGTGTTACCAAACATCGTGATCGCCACTGTTTTCGATGCGTTCTTTCCTAACTTTTCACTCGACATGATTTGTGTTAAAAAATCTAACGCCAACTCAGTTCCATCTTCTGCAGAACTTGCCGCACGCTCAGGATGCATGATGTCCATCTTGTCAACAACCCACTTCGCTGTGTACGTCAACACCGCTTTTAATATGCGATTCATCCCGAGTAAATCAGTCAATGCAGGAATGTATGAAATGCCATCGTTGAAAGAGTTTGGCGCCAATGTCGACACGCAACATTTCTTCACTTCAGCGGGTAAAGCCTGCATCAGCGTTTGTGCCACCACCGTTCCGTTGCCACCACCAATGCCAACCACGGCATCGAAGGTGTGTGTGCCGTACATCTGTAAAATGCGTTCTTTGCCTAATACTTTGCAACGCTCTACTGCTGCTTGAGTTTGATCGGGCTCACGATGAGTGATCGATAATTGATACGCTTTTTTTTGTGCTTCGGTGAATACTTCAATGACGGTTAAACCTGGCATGGGTTGATAAGGTAAGCTTCCTGTATTTAATACAGAGACTGAATGCCCGTCTTTAATCAGCGTGTTTGCTAAAAGAGCCGCTGAGTCTCTTTTTGTGTCAAGCGTTGCTACGATTACGATATTCATCAATGCACCCTGGTGGTTAAAAGTTTATTAAGGGCGCATTGTATCAAATGTCTAAGGTAGATTACTACAAGCTGGCTGGCTTGCTATGTTCGGGCGCGTCATGACCCGCCCCTACGAAGATTACACGCCCAGCACACTCGCAATGTCCGGTGGCGTGTAGTTCGGCCCTTTCATCACCTTGCCTTGAGCGTTATAGATAGGCTTGCCATCTTCCCCTAGCTTGCTCATGTTGGCACGTTGAACTTCTTGCATGCAGGCGTCAAGATCAACACCGAAACAATGACCAGCGCCGTAGGTGACGTAGTTGATGTCAGTGAGGGCATCGGCGACTTCAACAACGTCTACGTTGAGGTCGGTTTCTTGTAACGCTTTGACCGCTTCCATCGCTTCAGCTAAAGGTTTGAGGAGGTTTTGTCCGCCAGTTGTGTCGCCGACACAGGCGTCGGCTAATTCAGTGAACTCTTCTAGGATCAACGCTAAACGCAGTTTGACGATCTTTGCGTCAGGAATGCACGGCGTCGTGTTGATCGGGTGATTGAATGTCTCGTGGAATTCACGGACGTGTTCGAAGCCGGTTTTTTTCATGTTAAGTTCCTTTGTTAAATAGTCCATTTTAAAAAATCCCCCGCCTCGAAATACTCGGCTGCCCCCTTTACAAAGGGGGCCCAGATCGCGGTATGCCAATTTTATGCTATCCCCTTTACAAAGGGGGCTCAGATCGCGGTATGCCAATTTTATGCTATCCCCTTTACAAAGGGGGCTCAGATCGCGGTACGCCAATTTTATGCTATATATACTTCACTTCTACGATTTCATACTTCACAACACCGTTAGGTGTTTGTACCGTGACTTCATCACCCTCTTCCTTGCTGATCAATGCATGTGCAATCGGCGAAGTCACAGATAATTTATTGTGCTTGATGTCCGCTTCATCTTCACCCACCAATTGGTAAGTCACTTCATCTTCCGTCGCCATGTTCATGATCGTGACCGTAGCGCCAAATACAACACGCCCCGTTTTTTCAAGCTTCGTCACGTCAATCACCTGTGCATTCGATAACTTCGCTTCTAAATCTAATATCCGACCTTCAATGTGCGATTGCTCACGCTTGGCTTCATGATATTCTGCGTTTTCTTTTAAATCGCCTAATTCACGCGCAGTCTTGATCGCTTCAATAATACGTGGACGTTCTACCTTCTTCAAATAAGCCAGCTCGTCTTGCATGGTCTTTTGACCGCCCGGCGTCACAGGAACACGTTGCATAATATTTACCTCTCATTACCTATCATGTAAGATTTGCAGAGAAACAACTTGCCATTGCTTGTCACTCGCAAATGCACTCGCAGCAGCAAAACCACCCGCTAGGGTTGTAGTATATTTGATTTTGTACTGCAATGCACTCCGACGTATCGTGTATGAGTCCGCAATCGCTTGCTTCCCCTCCGTCGTGTTAACAATAAATTCAATTTCATCATTCTTGATCATGTCAACAATGTGTGGGCGACCTTCCGCCACTTTCTTCACCGTCTCACATGCAATGCCAGCTGAACGTAAAACATCCGCCGTACCGCGTGTTGCTACTAATTCAAATCCAAGCTCCGTCAACTGCTGCGCCAACGCAATCGCACGCGGCTTGTCCGCATCACGTAAACTTAAAAATGCCTTGCCACCCGGATTTAAATCCTGCCCAATCGCTAACTGCGCTTTTGCGTATGCCTGTGCGAAGGTTGGACCAACACCCATCACTTCGCCTGTCGATTTCATTTCAGGGCCAAGAATAGGATCCACATTTTGGAATTTATCGAATGGAAACACAGGGGCTTTCACAGAGAAATAATTTAACGTCGGCATCTTCGCGTTCTTTTGCTGTGATAACGGAATGCCCGCCATGCAACGCGCTGCAACCATCGCTAATGGCACGCCCGTCGTCTTCGCCACAAAAGGCACCGTGCGAGAGGCACGAGGATTCACTTCCAATACGTAAATGTCATCGTCACCCTGAATCGCAAATTGCGCGTTCACTAACCCGACTACGTTTAATGCCACAGCCATTTTTGTCATGCTTTCACGCAACGTCTTCTGCACCGCTTCACTTAATTGATGCGGCGGCAATGTGCAGGATGAATCACCAGAATGCACGCCCGCTTGTTCAATGTGTTCCATGATCGCGCAAATCATTACTTCTTTACCATCACAGACCGCATCAACGTCTACTTCAACGGCATCATCTAAAAAACGATCGAGTAATACAGGAGAATCGTGACCGAGTTTTACAGCATTCTCTAAATAATACTTTAACTCCGCATCGTTATACACGATTTCCATCGCGCGACCACCTAATACGTAAGACGGACGGACAACCAATGGATAACCAATTTCTTGCGCCTTTTGAATCCCTTCCGCAACCGTGCGTACCGTGCAGTTTGCAGGCTGCTTTAAACCTAATTCGCGCAGTAATGCACTGAAACGTTCTCTGTCTTCTGCACAATCAATCGCGTCCGGCGACGTCCCCAAAATCGGCACGCCTTCCGCTTCCAGTGCCTTCGCCAATTTCAACGGCGTTTGTCCACCGTATTGAACAATCACACCTTTTGGTTTTTCAATCCGAACAATTTCTAATACGTCTTCGAGTGTTAAGGGTTCGAAATAAAGTCGATCCGAAATGTTGTAATCGGTTGATACCGTTTCAGGATTACAGTTCACCATGATTGCTTCGTATCCGCATTCGCGAATCGCGAGCGCTGCATGCACACAACAATAATCAAATTCAATGCCTTGACCAATCCGGTTCGGGCCGCCACCGAGCACCATGATCTTTTCTTTGTTCGATGGACGAGATTCACAATATTTTTCATACGTGGAATACATGTACGCCGTTTGTGTTTCAAATTCGCCTGCGCATGTATCCACTCGTTTGTAGACAGGATGCAAATCAAAACGGCCGCGTAAATCGCGTACCATTTTCTCACTCACGTTTAATAATGCCGCTAAACGTGTGTCTGAAAACCCATCGCGCTTCCACGATAATAATGACTCTTTTGTGATCGATTCAAAGGCAATCCGCGAAATCGCCGCTTCCGTCAACATTAACGATTCAATCTGTGCCAAGAACCATGGATCCATGTGCGACCACTGCTTTACCTCAGCCAATGAATAACCTAAACGGAATGCATCCGCTACGTATAAAATACGCTCAGGCCCTGGGCTCGAGATCTCTGCACGTAATACATCAAATACGTTTGGATCAGATGGATCGACTTTTGGATCAAATCCAGATATCCCAATTTCTAATCCGCGCAACGCCTTTTGCATCGATTCCTTGAACGTGCGGCCCATCGCCATCACTTCGCCTACCGATTTCATTTGTGTCGTGAGCTTCGCTGATGCTTGCGGGAATTTTTCAAAATTGAAACGTGGAATCTTTGTGACAACGTAATCAATCGAAGGTTCAAACGATGCAGGTGTCACGCCACCCGTGATTTCATTTTTCAATTCATCTAACGTGTATCCAACCGCTAATTTTGCAGCCACTTTTGCAATCGGGAAACCCGTTGCTTTCGATGCCAAAGCCGACGAACGCGACACGCGTGGATTCATCTCAATCACCACCATGCGCCCTGTCTTCGGACATAATCCGAATTGTACGTTGGAACCACCCGTCTCAACACCAATTTCGCGCAACACAGCAATCGATGCGTTACGCATGCGCTGGTATTCTTTGTCTGTCAATGTTTGTGTCGGCGCAACGGTGATAGAATCACCTGTGTGCACACCCATCGGATCCACGTTTTCAATCGCGCAAACAATGATGCAATTGTCTTTCTTGTCTCGCACCACTTCCATTTCGTATTCTTTCCATCCAATGATGGATTCTTCAATCAGTAATTCGCGCGTCGGTGATAAATCTAATCCGCGTGTGCAAATTTCGGTGAACTCTTCTTGATTGTATGCAATACCGCCGCCTGTTCCACCCAATGTGAACGATGGACGAATGATCACCGGATAACCAAATCGTACTTGAACTTGCTTAGCTTCTTCAATGCTGTGTGCAATCGAAGAGGATGGCGTGTCTAATCCAATTCGCTGCATCGCTTGACGGAATTTTTCACGATCTTCCGCTTTGTCAATCGCTTCACGTGATGCGCCAATTAATTCTACTTTGTATTTGTCGAGAATGCCTTTCTTCGCTAAATCCAATGCGCAATTCAATGCCGTTTGTCCACCCATTGTCGGTAATAATGCGTCTGGCTTCTCTTTCGCAATGATTTTTTCCAGTACGCGCCAATGTAATGGCTCAATGTATGTCGCATCTGCATATTGCGGATCCGTCATGATCGTCGCAGGATTGGAATTGACCAACACGACACGATAACCCGCCTCTTTCAATGCGCCACACGCCTGTGCGCCCGAATAATCAAATTCGCATGCCTGCCCAATGATGATAGGACCTGCCCCTAAAATTAATATCGTTTTCAGATCAGTGCGTTTTGGCATGGTAACTCTTCATCGCGTCAATAAATGGTTGGAATAATATCATTGCGTCATGTGGGCCGGGGCTCGCCTCAGGATGACCTTGAAATGCGTAGACCGGTCTGTCTTTCAATCGAACGCCCTGGATCGATTGATCAAATAAACTGCGGTGCGTCACGACCATCTCCGCCGGCATTCCCGCTTCCTCAATCGCAAATCCATGGTTTTGGGAGGTCGTCCACACTTTCTGTGTGTCTAAATCCATCACCGGGTGATTCGCACCATGATGACCAAATGGCATTTTGTACGTCTTAGCCCCCACAGCAAGCCCCAATAATTGATGCCCTAAACAGATACCATATATCGGTATCGGTGTCTTGAGTAAATCTTGGATTAATTGGATCGCGTAATCACAGGGCGCTGGATCGCCTGGGCCGTTTGAAAGTACGACGCCATCAGGCTTGTATGACATGACGTCTGTTATCGTCGACTTTGCGGGGAGAACGTGCACTTCGCAACCAAGATCAACGAGGATGCGCAGAATGTTACGCTTGACGCCATAATCGAGGACGACCACTTTGAAAATGGCTGCTGCTGGAATGTTACAGTCCCAGGTTTTTTCTTCAAAACGGTATGGCGTTTTGCATGTTACTTCTTGAGCGAGATCTAAACCTTTTAGATCACGTGCGTTCTTCGCCAATGTGACTGCCGCGTCGCGATCAATGCTCGCTAATGTGGCCCCCGTCACAATCGCCCCGCGCTGCGCCCCATGCTTACGTAAGTGGTGCGTCAATTCGCGTGTGTCAATGTCAGCAATCCCAACTATTTTTTGAGATTCCAGATAATGGTATAAAGATGACGTGCTCCGCCAGTTCGACACCACCATCGATAAATCACGGATCACCAACCCTTTCGCGTATACCTGGCCCGATTCATTGTCTTCTTCGTTCGTGCCTGTATTGCCAATATGGGGGTAAGTTAATGTAACAATTTGCTCAGCGTAGGAAGGATCTGAAAGAATTTCTTGATAGCCCGTAATCGCAGTATTGAAAACGACTTCACCACAGGTGGAACCCTGATAACCTATCGATATCCCCTCGAAAATCAGCCCGTCTTCTAACGCTAGAATTGCTGCGGTGGATGGCGTTTGCAATGTGGCCTCCTTTACCTTTTGACCTTGGTGATTGTACCCGTTTTGAAGAAAGACCTCAATAATGGATATCCATGATCAGTCAAAATAGACTCGGGATGGAACTGCACCCCCACAATCGGATGGTCACGATGCTGCAATGCCATGATTTCACCATCGTCTGTGCTCGCCGTTACCTCTAAACAGGCTGGTAAACCTTCTATCGAGACCGCCAATGAATGGTATCGACCCACACGCAACGGCTGCGGAAGCCCCTCAAAGATGCCTGTGCCATTGTGCTCAATCAAAGCGCTCTTGCCATGAGAGGGGGTTTTGGCCCGGACTACCTTCCCGCCAAAGGCCTGCCCTATCGCCTGATGCCCCAAACAAACACCCAGCATCGGCAAACGCCCCGCAAAATGAGTGATCGCCTCCAGCGTGATCCCCGCTTCGTTCGGCGTGCAAGGCCCTGGGGAAAAGATTAGGTGCGTCGGCGCCATGCGCTCAATGTCTGCGAGCGTGACAGCATCATTGCGCACCACTTGCGTTTCATAACCTAATTCGCGTATGTAGCGCGCAAGATTGTGTACAAAGGAATCGTAATTATCTATCAGTAAAATCATGCTTTCTGTGTCTCAAACAGCTTCCTGAACCCCAACGACTTTGTGATCGTTTCTTCATATTCTGAACAAGAATCCGAATCCGCCACGATCGCACCCCCAGCTTGAAAATACATCCGGCTGCCTTTTACCGTCGCCGTGCGGATCGCGATCGATGTGTCCATCTCACCATTGAATCCGATATACCCTATGCTGCCACAATAAATGCCACGATTGATCATCTCCATCTCAGCGATGATTTGCATCGCGCGAATCTTCGGCGCGCCTGTGATCGAACCGCCCGGGAAAGTCGCCCATAATAAATCTATCGCATCGTGCTCTTGCTTGAGTTTGCCTTTGATCACGGATACGAGATGATGCACATTCGCGTATGTTTCAACACCACATAATTGCGTGACTTCAACAGAATGATCTTCGCAAACTTTTGATAAATCGTTCCTGAGTAAATCTACAATCATGATGTTCTCTGCAATGTCTTTTTCGCTTTTTTTGAGCGCTTCGGCTAATGCGTTGTCTTCCTCAGGCGTCGCACCACGTCTGCACGTTCCTTTGATTGGCCGCGTTTCAACGTGTCCTTGCGATAAGCGCACAAAACGCTCAGGCGAGATCGATAAAATCTGTGTATCACCCAAATTGAGGTACGCCGCAAAAGGCGCAGGATTCATTCTATATAAATGTGTGAAGCAATCAAAGGATGAAAAATCGGCAGGCAATCTTGCTTCAAAACGCTGCGATAAGTTTGCCTCGAAAATGTCACCTGCTAATATATAGTCAATCACGGTTTGAACGGCGGCTTCGTATTGAGGTTGAGTGAAGTTACTCATGGGCGCGTCATGAACGAACTGAATGGGCGTGTCACAAAGCGTCTCTTGAGTTAAACGCTTCGCGACCTCATCCAACCGCTCACGCCCACCTGCCGAAACAATCCACGCCTTCTGCTGAAAATGATCAAACGAAATCACCACATCGTATAACCCAACCGCCATGTCCGGCACATTCATATCATCCATCGTATGAATATTTACGTCCTCAATGTATCGATAAAATTCATACGCAAATGCGCCTGCGAGCCCACCTTGGAATGGCGGTAAATCTGCAATGAGTGGTTGAGCGTGAGCCTTTAACATTAACTTTAATTTGGCTGCGACATCTTCTGTTCGATTATCTTTTAATGTCCAAAAATCAATCGGATCGACTGCAATATAACTGTATCGCCCAAAATCCGGGTGCTCCAAACCACTCCCCAGGAAAATTGTCCCCTTTTCTTGTTGGAATAACGACAATACCGTCAATGGGCATCTGTACACTATGGGTTGGATTTGGATATTCATGGCCTGCATCATAATAGAATGTAGGCACATAAATCAAGGGATTGCTTCATTGTGAATTCAATAGCATAATGACCTAACTTATACCAAAATATGCTGAGGATTGAATATGATCAACCCCGAGACCCTTTCATGGGCCGATTACAATAAGATATTCAATTACTTAACTGACAGACAGCTTTTTGATATTGTCCGAGATAACAATCCTGGTCATTTTCCTGTTGACCTAGATCAACTTTACCTCCGAGCGCGCATTCAACTCTTCACCCGCCGCGGCAAGGAAGCATCCAGCTACCAAAACAGCTTTCTGGGCTCTTGGCTCAAACATTGGTCCACGGCTAAAAAACTCTCATTCATTGAAAATGATGCTGATAAAAAAGCATGGCTAGACTTCCTCGATGCTGCTCTGCGTGATCCACTCAGCTCGTATGAACACAAAATCCGTTGTTGCTTATTTATCAATAAACTTTTCCCAGACATTCATGATATTACTCCTGATATTATTCAACACATTCTTTTAGATGCATCAAATAACAAATCTGTTGCAAATATTTTCAAGGCTTTTGCCTCAGAATTTTCGAAAGACAATATTGAACTATTACTACGCTCTCTACTTGCTCAACGTGCTCAGTTAAATGATATAAACTGGCGCATCCGGCACGATGCAGCCTCTGTCTTGGGCAACATGGCACCTCATATCCCTCAGCCAGAACGTATTGCGATGGTACAGCCTCTTATCGATAAATTGAATGATGGGAGCTGGCGCGTCCGGCGAGCTGCGGCCTCTGCCTTGGGCAACATTGCACCTCACGTCCTTGAAACCCAGCGTATTGCGATGGTACAGCCTCTTATCGGTAAATTAAGTGATGAAGACCCGGATGTCCGGGAAGCTGCAGCCTCTGCCTTGGGCAACATGGCACCTCATATCCCTCAGCCAGAACGTATTGCGATGGTACAGCCTCTTATCGATAAATTGAATGATGGGAACTGGCGCGTCCGGCAAGCTGCAGCCTCTGCCTTGGGACTCATTGCACCTCACGTCCTTGAAACCCAGCGTATTGCGATAGTAACTGCTCTTATCGATACATTAAATGATGAAGACCCGGATGTCTGGCAAGCTGCAGCACAGACGTTAGCAGAGTTAGTGCCTACTCTCTCAAATAAACAACTCCAAAATTTACTGAAATTGCCAGGGGCGCGTAATACTGAAAAAATGGTACTACAGCTTATCGCTCAAACCCGTGTGCATATGAATCATCTCGTATCGCTTCCCCAACAACATTCAGGCGTTTATTTTTCACCCAAAGTGGGGGATAAAAGTGTGGCAGAGGATGATCACTTAAACGAAGTACCCTATAAAAAACCACACATGTAAATCATCTTCGCTTAAATTGGATATTCATGGCCTGCATCATAATAGAAGGACTGGTAACCCGTCAATGAGTTAGTGTACAATATTTATTCTATAGTACAGAGGAAGAATGAAAATGAAAACCCCATCCGTTGTTGGTACCGAACTTCTTGAATTCGTCAAGCCAATGTCTGAAGTAGACACTCATACTATTAATGTTTTTATCCAAGGGCTTCAATCGTCTAACCCAAGCAGCTGGGCTCAATACTTTACTACGCTAGGCAATGATTGGGCGCTGATCGTGAAAGATCAGCTGATGCTCGCTCACCTCTTTTTGGGTCTTATGCCTGAAATGTACAACGATCTCACCGTTGCTTTGGGTGATAAGCTTACACCTTATTTCCGTACCCAAGCCGAACTCGCCACTTTCTTGCGTTGTTTTGAAAATAGAAGCAAATGGCCTATGGTGATGACGGCTCTCGGAAAAACAGATGTGTTGGATAAGCTTTTTCCCGATCAAGCTTCCATTGAGACGTTTATTAAATCGAATTTCCAGTCGACACCCACTGATAAGTCCCATTTCTTGGATGCACTAAGATCAGTTAAAAAAGATCCCATCACATTGTTTGCTTGGGGAATTGAACCACCATCGACTTACTTTGCCTATCATGAGACATATGGAACCCTGCAAGTCCAAAGCAGTATATCCGAGATGACCACACTGGTTGCCAACTGTTTGTCTGATATTCCAGCACCTATTCCCACTAAGTTTTGGAGTAACGAGGGCTGGCGCGTACCCCTTAAAGAAATGATTACTCAGCTGCGCAATCCCTCGAAAGCTTGGGATATCGACCCCATACAAAATCAATTGAAGGCACTATTGCTTTCTATCCCACCCAAGGAAACTGAAGCAGCAATGCACATCCTTTTTTGTATACATGAGACTGAAAAGTGTAAACCAATGGTCACTGTACATGAGAACCCAACAATCAATCTATAGATCAACGCACAACGTAATAATATCGCCCTCAGGCGTGACACGAGCGCGGCCGTCAATGAGAAATGCTTCTTTATCAAGATGTAAATCTTGCAATACTTTCGCGCTGATCTTAGCGCTGATCAAAGAACCTGCGGGCCACAAATTTGCGTAGGTTCCTTTTTGCCCACGTTCGATCGTGATGATGTCATGAAACACGCGAATCACGTTCACAATTTCAATGCATAAATCACTGTGTAAAACGAGGTAGAAAGCTTTGCCCTTTTCTAAGTGCGAAGCCAACAACCGAGCCTTCTCTAAATGAATCGGCACATTCCCATAATCGTAATCGATGGTCGATAACGCCTGGGCTTGCCATATTTTTAATTCAGTGTGATCGCTCATCGCTTTGTCTCCCCGTATAACTCTTATCGACCCCATTCAAAGAAAATGTAGGCACATAAATCAAGGGGTTGCGCTGAGCTTAGTTTTGAAGTACGATGAGCTCATGCCGAGGTGGTGAAATTGGTAGACACGCGAGCTTCAGGTGTTCGTGGGCCTCGCCCGTGAAGGTTCGAGTCCTTTCCTCGGCAGTTTAATGCTATGATTTCCCAATGAATATCAATAATCTTATCGTCATCCTTTATATGGTCGCCCTCTTCGTGATGGCTATCATGACTGCTCGTCGAGTCCATTCGCTCGAAGATTATGCCGTGGCCGGCCGTGACTACCCAGCTTGGGTCCTCTATGCCACCCTGTGTGCAACACTCGTCGGCGGTGGGTTTACGATTGGCAATGCCGAAAAAGTCCATACCTATGGGCTCATCTTTACTGTCGCGATGGCGGCTATTGCCGTTCGCGAGATTGCTATTGCCTACTTTATTGCACCTCATATGGGGCGCTTTAAAACAGCTATTTCCGTTGGCGATATCATGAAAGATGCCTATGGAATGCCCGCGAAGGTGTTAACAGGCCTGTTTGCAGGGCTATTGTGCGCCGCGATGATTGGGATTCAATTGCGCGCGATGGGCTATATTTTTGAACTGTTCTTCGGCGTGCATCCCTATATCGGCGTGTTGATCGGCTGTGGCATGATCCTCTTTTATGTCACGCTCGGCGGCTTTAAAGCCGTGGTCTGGACAGATGTGGTTCAGTTCCTCATTTTGATTATCGCGCTGCCTCTGACAGCCTTTTTAGCCGTGCGCGCCGCGGGTGGGCCCGTTGAAATGTTCGAAGCCATTCCAGGCGATCGTTTCGATTTGTTTGTGCATTATTCGCCAGTTACTTTCTTTTCCGTTACGTCCTATTTCTTGATCGGCGAGGCATTGGCACCCCCGTATGTGCAACGACTGTTGGCTGGGAATACTAAAGCTGTTGCACGTGCAGCACTGTGGACAGGGATTACGGCTATTCCGTTGGGCTGGGTGGTTGCTACGATTGCCTTGGCGGCGCTGGTACTTAATCCGTCTGGCGACCCAAACCTCATCATTCCTTATATTATTTCGGATGTATTGCCGATTGGGATTGCAGGTTTTGTGATGGCTGCGATGCTGGCCGTGTTTATGTCAACGGCTGATTCTTTCTTAAATGCCTCCGCGGTAAATTTAATTCACGATGTTACGAAACCGTTCTTCGGCAGAATGTTAAGTGCTCGTGAGGAACTGTGGTTAACAAAAATATTTACGCTGTGTGTTGGATTAGCGGCGATTGTATTTGCCATGTCGTATGAAAGCCTCGTCGATGGTATTTTGAAAGTCTATGGATTGTGGGCGCCGATTGTTTTAGTGCCCATGGTGGCCGCCATTCGTGGGTATCGAGGCAATATACGAGTGTTTTTAGCGACAGCGGGGAGCGGGGCAGGCGCTTCTGTTGTGTGGGATTATTTCTTGGGCGTAGGGACTGATATCAGCGGCATGTTCATCGGGACGGGTGTCGCGCTTTCAGTTTTTTGGTACACTAAACCAAAAAGCTTAAACCAGATTAGTTGAAAATTTGCAATGCCTCTAATTCAATGGTCATTAACAACTTGCCAAAAGCATTGTTCACGGTGACCACTTGTTTTATCGGATCCAATGTGTATTCTAGTTTTGTTGCGAAAGTGGGACGGCTCAATACGTCAGGATTGAAAATAACAACATTACTTCCTTCAATCCGCGCTGAAGGTGCGAGTAAACCAGGGTGCCCTTGCTTTTGCAACGTCGCTCCTATGTTTTGAGTGAAGTCATAACGCTCGTCAATTAAACCGGGGTAATCCTTTTCTTTTCCACGTAAATCAACCAAAATGGCTTTACCAAATACAGTGTAAACCGCTCGCTTTTGCCTCACTACTTCGTTTAGACCTTCAATCGCCATGGTTGAACGACTCATGTGATAAACCGTTTCATATACCGCCGTGCGATGCTCAAGCGCGCCGTACCAGACAGAATGATCACCATTACTGTAGCGTGAACGCTGATAGGGTTTGTTGAAAAATGGATAGCCAATCGCTGTCTTGTAATGAAAATCTTGAAGAATAATGTTTGGGTCTGTTTTGACGCGAGCTTCGGCATCGAGCGCAATTTGTGTGCCCCTTTTTAACGCGTGCTTGGGAATGAGATCATCAAATAAATTGTCGTCGGGATTAATATAAACAATATTTCTAAAGACATCCTGATCAATCGATGCATTCTTATTATATAAATGTTCCATCACTTACTGCCCACATAAAAAATCGAGATAATTTGATATTTTAGCCAATCCTATGATGCCTTCTTTTTTCATGATTTCAACCGGCGTGTAGTTTTCCAGTTGGCTGTTTCTTCTGTTCACCCAGTCATAGCGTAATGCAGGGTTCTCGGGAAAGAGTATGCGCAATGATTTATGAATGGCGAGTAGCCAGCCAATGCGGTCTAATAAATCACGTTGATTGGATAATATCCCTTGCTTGATGTCGGAGAGGACTTTCCGGCTCGTTTCACTCCGGCCGAGAAGGTTGAGCTGTGTCGCCGTGTCAAGATTCCAGAGCTCGAATAAGCGTAAGACCATCTGGCCTAACTGTTCGCGTACCTGCGGATCACTGAAATCCGTCCCGGAATGCAACTCATTGTTTTTCTTTGGAATAGCCAAAACACCCCTCCTGATGTGTTTAACTATAAACAATTATTGTGCATTTGTCAACAAATTTTTGAAGCTGCTTTCTTCACCGCTGTAGCGAACCGGGCTCACTAAGCATACATTTTCTGTTTGATTCAGTTTTGCGTTGTTCCACCTGGCTGCTAAATAAAACACGACACCAGTGAATATCCCGATCCCTGACAATATCGCCGTGTACGGCCATGCCTCGTGTGTAACAGCTTTTATTAACATCTTTGCATTCTCAAGCGACCGCTCCTTCGATACCCCCTGAACCATCCCTCCTAATACAATGCTGGCTAGCATCACTCCAAGCCCTGCGGCCAGCATCACCGGCGTTGCGGCCACTGAAAAGATGGCCAAGTTAATCAGGCCCTCATTGGATTCTTTTTTGTGCTTGGTATAGGCGGTATAATGCTCTTCTTCAATGCATTCAATGAATTTTGCCCTTGAATCAATTAAGATGATATTGGGAATGTTATTCTGCCTTAGCGCCCGCGCGAGTTTATCTGAAAACCTTTCTTTTGTTTTAGACTGGGGATCCACTGTCGACAGGAGTAATGGAAGTTCAGTACATCCAAGTAAAATATATGACGTGTTTTCTTTTTCAATCTCGTTTAACAAGTACTTTACAAACGCTTCACCAACTTGCTGAGCGCGTCCTTGCTTTACGCCATCAATGATTTCTTGTAGCGTTTCTTGTGATGATAAGCTGGGTGTGGTGAGCGTTATGTTTTTTTGATCTTTTAAGGCGTTCGGATATAACTTTGCAGACGCAGCTGATGTTGTGCCAAGAATGTGAATCCTTGGATTGGGCAGGCTGTGTAATTGCTCGCTTATTGATTCTGCCACCTTGTCAATCATGTTAATGATCGGGCCAGTGTTAGATGACATCATGCTTTCTACCATGGTCAAATTTGCATGCGCTGTGTTGCTTAATAGAAAATTGCATTTGGTTGGGTATCGATCCGTGTATGCGCTTAGAATCGTCGCGTATCGTGCTGCATGGTGTATTGTGCGTGAATGAGCATATCTGAATCGCGGCGGAGGAAATGAGAATAAAACAGCATGACTATGATCAGGATCCAGAGAATGTGCGCTTATCCAGCCCGCCAGGATATTGGCGTCGGATAATGGCCCCGCTCCACCAATCAGTCTAATACGAGGATGTATGCTGGTTGCTTTTGCACCTTTGATATCTAAACAAATATTCGGCCTTAAGTGTTCGTCAGGAATCTTTTTGGCTATTTTTTCTTGGAGTTTAACGTAGTATGGATAGGCTATTGGAGGGAACTGCTTGATATGTAAGACAAGATTGCTGGGGTCAGGAGTGGTGTCTAATAAAATTAATATCCTTGCACACCAATCATCGATTGGTGGACTGTGTACACCCTCAGAATCTAAAGCCGGTGCAAAGACATCCAATTCAGTGAATGTTATTCCAATGGCTAGCCTCGTGTGTTGAGACGTTGTTGGACGTTACACATAGGGTAGCACATAAAAAAGTAGGGATAAAAAAAGGGCGCCTCATGAGGCGCCCCTACAAACCATTATAGGTTATTTAACTTCTTCAACTAGTTGAACATAAGCCATTGGCGCTTTGTCACCAGGACGGAAACCGCATTTCAAAATGCGTGTGTATCCACCAGGGCGCTTAGCATTGGCTGGGCCAACCTTTTCGAACAATTTACGAACCGCATTGTCATCACGTAAACGGTCG
>Ga0206795_1079_pt1 | contig 20611 bp, 13 predicted proteins | sample Alteio_BWOrgCont_71_FD_152872 | JGI IMG/M metagenome (GOLD analysis project Ga0206795, IMG submission 152872) | Enriched cells from forest soil in Barre Woods Harvard Forest LTER site, Petersham, Massachusetts, United States -... | ecosystem: Environmental > Terrestrial > Soil > Temperate forest >... | reverse complement strand
CCTGAGGTCACGTTGAGGAAGACCTTAACCCCGCTCCGTCGAATCTTTGCGATGGCTTCCAAGCACCCGGGAATGTGGCGGTCCCACCACTCGCGCCAGTCCCGTTCGCGGTCCGACTGCCGCACAAAATCGCTATATAGGCCAAGAGTGCGAAGCAATCCTTCCGAACCCTTGCGCTGGAGCCAATAGCGCCAGCGCGCCAGCGGGATACAGATAAACACCCCAATCCCGCCAGGAGCGTAGCGCGGGTCGTCTCGCGCTCTCCGCAGGGTGGTCTTCAAATCTGGGCCGGGCATCGCTAATCCTGTTTAACGATCGGGACGGCGCGAAGCTCCACGCTGGCCTTGCGGGCCGCGAAGGAGTTCCGCGGCCCGATCCTCGTTGCAGCCGTGGCCGCAATCGCCGCATCCACGTCCGCGTCGTGCTCTTTCACCATGTGGCTCTGGATGCGCGGCAGCTCGCGCTCGATAAGATCTTCCGCCTCGTCCGGATGGGCAGTGCGAATCGCCGCCACCAGCCTTTGCGCGTCCATCTGAACGCCGTCCCCCGAGGGCTGGGCAACAGACGAAAGAGCTGACGCAAGATCGGGGCTTGCAGCCGACCATTCATCGAACTCTTTCCGCGTCAGAAAGATTTGTGGATTCATCCAATGCTGATGGTATAGAATCACGTTTTCCAGTGCGGTCGACAGGGTGTCTATCCGGCCTTCGTCGAAGTGGCTCAGAATCACGCGCTCGAACGCGCCGGAATTCGCGAAAAGGTTTAGGACCTCAGTCCCCCCGTTGGTGATCAAGTGGATGAGCTTTTTGGGCACGAGGCTCGATTCTTCGAGATAAGCGCGCAGGAGATCGAAAGAAACGAGACGGTCACTGAAGACAAGTCCGTCATTAGATTTGCGAATCACCAGCGTGATCTGATTCGCATCGGAATCCTCCATGTCGTCCCGGAAGTCTTCCCACGTCGTCGGCGCGTCGAAAGAGATTAGAAGACTATCGAAACTACTTAGAATCCGGGAAAGCGACGGGTTCGCCCTGACTTCCGGCGAATCCAGGGGGACCGTGCTGAGAAAGAGGGAATGCTCGATATCGGCCGCGAGTGGCGTTCCCGCCCGCCTCACGCTGCTTTGCAGGTTCGGAATATCGCGTTTGATGTGCAGGTCGTTGTCGAAGAGCTTTACGATAGTCCCGATATCGTACGAAGCCGACTCCATCGTCACGATCGTGTTGCTTCCGGACGCGTCGGCGATAGCGCGGACGTGATCGTAAATCGGCCGGAGCATCGGAATGGCTTGGGCGAGGGTGTCGGGCGAGGCTGAGTCCTTCATGAGCTTTTCCGCATAGTCATGCGCGGCAGCCAGCCGTTCGGGATTTTTTACCTCGATGAATCCGATCTTGGCCCCGTTGCGGTAAGCCGCGCGGCGATAGCCAGGGGAAATCCGTAAATCGGCCGCGGCAAGGGATTCGATATCGTCATTGTTGATGCCGCGCAGGGCAACCCAGGCTTCGATCTCCGGCTTCAAGGCTCCTTTCAGACTGGCTAGGTCTTCACTCGTGATGCCTCCGATCATTTCGGACATCGCGGACCGCAACTCAGGTCCGGATTCCCCCATCTTCAGCGCGCCGATTCCCAGCTCCTCCGAGCTGGGAAGGCCGGCCGGGACCTCAAGCACGCCGTCTTCATTGAAGTGCACCGTCGCGCCTGGCTCCGCGGTCACTATCACAGCTGAATCCGGGCTGCTGGTCGCGGCGAGAATCCGGGAGACGAGCGCGGACGACTCCGGATCCGCCTCACCGCCGAAGGAAGCGAGCATTAAGGTGCCTTTCGAGGTCTTCATGCCCGCGGCTTTCCGGTTGTCTCCCGCGACAAGAGCGAAAAGCATATTGAGATCATCGGAACTCAGTTCGGGAGCAGCCCCCGCGCCAGGCGGCCCCGGGAGGCCAGAACCGCCTTGTCTGACAAGAATACTGGAGCTTACAGCTTTTGCGTCCCAAGATTTTCCGTCGACCGTCAGCCTGAAGTCACGGGCGGGACCAGGGACAGAATCCAGGAACCTGCGTCCCTGGGCAGTTCCCGATTTGTCCGATCCGTCGAGGAGTTGCCAGAAATTGGTGGACTCAATTCCAGCCAGATCGGTCGCCTTCACGGGCGCCACGCTCAACGCAGCATCGCCGACACCGAGATTGACAGCGAAATGTCCATTCCCCGCCTTATCGGGCTTGACGGCAGACACGGTTACCCAGTCCGCCCCCGGCGCTCTCAGGAGGATCGTATCCTTGCCGGCTTTTGCCACATCCCACGATTCCATAGGAGAGCTGGCACCGCCACTCGTTTCCCCCGCGGTGCTTAAATTCTCCACGACCCGCAGAAAGGGCCCGGTCTCAGCCGACAGCTCGATTTCCTGGGCCGACGAACTGGCCGAGAAAGAATAAAGCTGCGTTCCCGTGGCGGCCGTTCCGATGGAAAGCCGATCCGTCGAGCCCGAGTAGGCCATGTCAAGCCGGTCGGCCGTTACAGACGACTTGTTTCCCACCAGCCGGCCCGAATCCGGCAAGAACGAGACTGTTCCTGGGCGCAGCTCAAAGTCTCCCAGATTGCGAACGGGCAGATGTCCGCGACCGGGATCGAATTTCGGTGAGTCCGTGTCTAGCGCGGCGCTGCGCAGCGTTTCGGGAGTTGAATTCAGTTTTGGTCCCGCCGTCGCTGCCGTATCCATATCTGATTTCATATATCCGGTAACCCCACCGCTGAAGGACTCAAGGCCATTCATGGCGGGGAAGAGCTTCGATTCGAGAATCGCTATGCACTCAGTCTTTTCGCCGGGCACAGTTAGGAACGGGACCGAAGCCTGAACCCTGAGGTCTTTTCGGGCTGGCCACCAAGTATTAAAGCGCTTCGAATGGTCGACAAGGACTTGCGCTAGATTCGCGATAATCGGCTGCTCCGCTCCCTCGAGAACCTGCGCCACCGCAGTCCACTTCAGAATCTGGTTCAGTCGGTAATACTGAGGTTCGTACCCGGCGATGTCTGCATAGTGTGCGTTCCACCAACTGCTGAACCTCGCGGAACTAAAGTTCGCAGCTACCTCCTTGCCCGCCAAGAAGGGACTGGATGACGCGTCGTAAACGCGCGTAGCAATGGGCGCGAACCGAACTTCGTCGCGATCGCCGTTGAGCGCGATTGACGAGACTCTGCCCCCGAGCCAACTGCGGGTTCCCGGATGATTTTTAATCTCTTCCCAGTAAACCGGTGAAACTTCGAACTTCGTTTCGGGCACGAATCCGGCGACCTGCGGAATGGCGCCGTTATATTCGAAGCTCCAGACCTTCATCAGGAGGTCCGTGTAGAACAGGGTCATCCCGACTTCGGTTCCTTCGAACAACCCGTCATAGCGGGCACATTGATAGTTGTTCTTGGTTTCCAGATCATCAATGAAGTCGCGAATCAGTTCGAGCTCACTGTTCACGTCCGGGCTGTCTTCACGGAGAACTTTCCAGGTGGCCTGGTCCATGTACCCGTCGGTGCGCAGCCCTTCCAGTCCTGCGGATTTCATCTTCTGCTGGTACGCGGCGATTTTGCTTTTCGTATCGGGACCGAAGGCTCCGTCGAGTTCGGTCGCGAATCCGTTTTCGCTAAGCATCCGTTGCAGGTCCCGTATCTGGTATTTGGGCGAATCTGGCCGCACTAGCGTCGCGGACGCATCGGAGGCAAGATACCGCTCCAGCGCCATTAAAGGCCCGATCTCACCCCGGCGAAGGGAGTTCACAACTTCTTTGATCGTGTCGCTTTTTTGGGCTACGGCGTCGAGGGTGGCGTCGAGGTACTTGTCCGCCATCTTACGCACCTCTTCCCGCGAAGGGGCATCCGGGATCAGGGGGGGCGGCCCCGGCGCATCGGTCGGAGCCTTTTTAGGCGAAGGTTTCGTCAGCCCCGCGAGAGTCGAAAAGTTCTCTTCCCACTCCGTCGACGGAGGAGCCCCGCCATCTTTGGCTTTTTTCACACTGTCCATTAAGCTGGCGATTGCGTCGCTGGCTTGCTTCAGCTCGATCGCTCGCTCCTGCGTGATCTGGCGGATATATTCGTTCAGAAGGGCGCCGGAGAGGTGGGCGCGATCCCGGGCCAGCGCTGCATCAAGATCTGTGGCGAGGGCGCCATGGTTATCGCGAGGGTCGAGGGAGAACCCTAGCGATGCCGGGTTCACGACAAGGGCCGCAGCCACTGCTCCCTTCGCAAACTCTTCATAGGGCTCGTCAAGGTAAGCCTTCTCCCGCAGTCTTTCAACCTCCTGGGCGCTCTGCCAAGTCTCTCCCAAACGGCTTTTAATACGGTCGGCTACCTGCTTATCGATATGGCGGTAATACGGCTCCTCCAAACCCGTGCTGAGAAGGATTTGGCGAACACGGTTCTGAAGATTGGCGCCCGCCTGGAAGATGGTCGCCACGTCCTGAAGGTTCATCACAACGGGAGTGCCGCGATCGTGGGCGCGTCCGGCGAGCACGATCTCGCCATTGCGCCTGGAGGCGTACACCAGATCGAGGTTTGCGGCGAGGAAAGCTTCCAGGTCGGCAAGACTCTGGATCGTCGACTGGCGAAAACCGGCTGTCGCCGAAAACAGAACAGAGCCAACGACTGTTGAGGCGTTGCGAATCTCCAGCCTGCCTTCTTCCGGTCTGGCGCGATACTCGAAAATCACAACCTGGGCCGGGTTATTTCCGATGTCTATGCGATACTCGTCCGCCATCCGACCGAGCCGGAGCAGATCGGCTGCGGCTCCCTCTGGCACCAGGGCCAGCATTCGTGAGGCCGGTAGTGCAACCCACCGGTTTGGCCCCACGCGCTGATTGGAGAGCGGTGAGGTCATATCGAGCCTCAACGGTGGAATGGCGTGCAAAATGTCGCGATATGTTTCAGTTTTCTGGCCGGTTGAGAGTACCGCGCCGTAAAGTGCCCAGTCGCGCAGTTGCTCCTGCTTCTCATCGGTGCTAAGTTTCGCAAGTTCCGGCAGGAGGCGCTGGATCGCAACGGGGAGCCACGTGGAACCCGGCGTTTTGTCAGCCGTCGTGGTTTGAGGAGAAGGCGCGGCGGGCACTCCCGCGAAAACAGTTAACGCAATCGCAATCCAACGACTGCATCGTCTAAGGCGAAGGGATATGGCAATAGATCGATTCCCGGTTTCCATGGTTCTCTCCTTTTGTGATGCGCTTCCGTATATTTAAGCGCTGATTTAACCAGCAAAGGGACAACATCCTCCCACGGTTACGTTTGGTTCAGTATAACCTGCGAATAGACGATGCAGAACATGAAAAATCACAAAAGTTCGCCATCGCGGGAACACTGACAACTTTATGTTTTGGCCGGATCGGCGTTGAAAATCCCGCTCATCGCGAGTGACGAAGTAGGAGAAATGCGTCGGTTCGCAAGCGCTGTTCCCTTACCAAATGGCGGTTACCAACCGCTGGCCCCTAGGACAGCGTGATATCCGTCATTTACAGGGGCGCAGTGCCAGTCAACGTGCGAGTCACGCATATTATTGTGGGGACCCGGTAGGCGAGAGACGGGAGTAAACGCCAAGAACTGTAGATTCTTTAGGCGCTTGTCAGCAGCCGCCAATTTTATCTCTGGAGGACTCTTTGTGCGCATACAGGCGAAATTGAAGTTGGGTTACTACCCTCTGAATCCCATTGACGCTGGTCGTATCCGCAAGCATCTGCAATTCTCAAGCGAACCCGCGAGTGTGCTCGACCCATGTGCCGGGACCGGCGCCGCACTTTGCGCCCTTACCGAGGGAGCCAACGCCAAGCGATACGGTGTGGAATTGGACTCCTATCGAGCTGCCGAAGCTCGGCGCAACTTGGACGAGGCAATCCAAGGCAACGCCTTTGATGCGCATGCATCAGTAGAGTCGTTCTCGCTCGTTTATCTGAATCCGCCGTACGATTTCGAGATCGGCGAAGGCAGGAACCAACGCATGGAGCGGCTGTTTCTTGAACATGTCGGGCGATGGGTGCGCCCAGGCGGTGTGCTCGTGATGGTCGTCCCTTATGACCGAGTGTACGAATGCCGATCCGTCCTGACGCCTCAGTTTCGAGATAAGAGTATTCTGCGCCTGACGGAATCCGAAGCGATCGCATACAAGCAGGTTGTGGTCTTTGGAGTCCGGCGGAGCCGTCACGAACGGGATAAGCTGAACGACCATGCTGTTGAGCAAGCGAATCGGAAGTTAAGTGATCTGACTCGGCGATATGAAGAGATCCCTCGACTGAACGATAGCCCGGATCGGGTGTACCCAGTACCGCCAACTCCCCCAGCGCGGCTAGAGTATCGGGGGCTTCCAATCGATGCGATTGAGGATCTGGTCCCGGCCTCGCCGGCGTGGCGGCAGGCGCAACGCGTCACTCACGCTTACAGAAGCGAGTTCGCCGGACGTCCGTTAACGCCACTACACAAAGGGCACGTTGGCCTGCTCTGCACTGCTGGTCTCATGAACGGCATATTCGGTGAAGGCTCGGACTTGCATGTCGCCTATTGGGAGAGTGTGAAAGTTGTCGACCGAGCAGAAGAAGAGGAAGGCGATGGCGAAGTCACAATCATTCGCGAAAAGGAGCGATTCTCGCAGCGTCTGACGCTTTTGTATGCGGATGGCAGGATTGCGTTGCTTTCGGAGAAGCCTACCGAAAAGACGGCGCCAAAGGAGAAAAGGCATGGAGAACGCTCACCTGAGGTTAGGGAAGCTAACCTTTGTCCGGCAAACGCGTGACACGATCACGCACACTTCCGCTCACCTCGACCGCTTCATTGCGGAGCCGGTAGCAGATGGGACGCGAGAGACGAGCTTTCATTTTGTCTCCGTGTTCGGCGGAGACCAAGAGATCGGAGCAATGCTGGCAGCCGTTCACGAGGGATTGCGGGTTCAAATTGTCGCCGGCGCCACCATGCTTCTTGGTACCTTCGGAGAGAAGCCGGTCGTCTATAAGGGATCATTGCAGATTCCGGGACGGAAGCGGCCAGTGCGCCACGCTGTGATCCTGTCGAAAATGCTGTTTGAGACCACATTTGGCGCAAACAGCGAAGCGCGCCGCACAGTTCTTTTTGATCATTCTCCTGACTTTGTTCTGCACCGGCTCGCAGTCCGCTTCGGTCTCCCCGTGCTTCCTGGGTGGGCAAACTGGTTCACGGCGGAGTTGCGCCGCCGTGGACTTGTCGAGGAACTGATCGGATTCAATTGTGCGCCCATCGGAGTAAGAGGAACAAAGCTTCGGCTGCTGCGAATTCTGGGCCAGGGCCTGCGCCGCAAGGCGATTGAGATCCCAGTCCCTCAGCGTTCCGGGGCTTTCGGCACATAGATCGCGCCACTGCCCCCTTCTGCATTCCCCACCACGCAGTCGTCTGCTGGTCTATACGAGTCCTCTAAGTTTCCTACGTCGATCTCCTCGGCTGGGCTCCAAGGCAGACGGTGCTTCTGATTCGTTGTTCCACCTTTTGAAAGGAACCTTGCTATGACTGCGCCTTGTTCGATCGGCGAGTATTTGCAGATATACGGCAGTGTACTTGGCGAGCGAGTCCTCGCTCAATTCCCAGCGCTCCACAAGCCCGCAGATCCGGTCTGGCCAGAATTGCAGCGATTAAAGCGACATCCATTTCCTGCCCAGACTCTCGCGATCATGGCCATTGCAAAGCACTGGCAGAATTCCCGTTGCGCGGCTGCGGTGGCGGAGTGTGGAACGGGCAAAACGTTAATCTCGCTGGGAAGCGTTTTCACCCACTCGCGGGGCCGGCCATTCACTTGCTTGGCGATGGTTCCTCCTCAGCTCGTCGAGAAGTGGGCGCGAGAGTGCTTCCTAACACTTCCCGGCGTGAGAGTGTTCGTGATCGATGGAATTCGCAACGGTGTTGGCTCAAACGGATACAGCGGAGTAAACGAAGTCCGGTTTCGCTCTGGCCGTGTGGTTCGAGAAGGCTTTAGGTCGACGCTGAGCGAGTTGCGATTAGCCAAGGGCCACAGATCGGCGCGACTGCGATGGCAGGCGCAGGTTTCGGCTCCGGCGATATTCGTGGTCTCGCGAGAGCGGGCCAAACTGGGATACTTCTGGCGACATGCATACCAGGTCGCAAGGAGTGGTCCATTCCTTGGGAATGTAGTAAACGCCGACACGGGACGGCCAGTGATCGCAGGCGAAGATCAACTACGCCGAGCCGATTTCAAGAAGACGAAACGCGCGGAAACTGTCGCACCCGAGTCTGGCGACTCCCGCAGGGCTTTCTTTAGTCCGCTGTGGCAGGCAGACCGGGAAAACATTCCCCGAATGGCGCCTATCGAGTTCATCGGCCGCTATCTGGACGGATTCTTCGATTACGGGATTGCGGACGAGGTTCATGAGCTGAAGGGCGAGACCGCGCAAGGCAACGCTCTCGGAACCATGGCGTCGGTCTGCGACCGAACCGTGATTCTGACAGGCACACTCCTTGGAGGATATGCAGACGAACTGTTCAATATTTTGTACCGTCTTGATGCCCGGATGATGCGAGAGGAAGGCTTCGATCATGGGGAAAGTGGGGTGCGCCAATTCGCGGAGGCTTATGGCGTCCTCGAGAAAGTAACCACCATCGAGCCCGCCGAGAACGCCTGTTCGAAAGCAAAGGTCTCGACCACGGTGAAACGCCGGCCCGGCGCCTCACCCTTGCTTTTCGGCAAATACTTGATGAATCTGGCGGCGTTCGTATCGCTCGAAGATATTTCAGACGCCCTGCCCTCGTACCGGGAAGAAGTACTTGCGGTCGAGATGGACCCGGCGCTTCAGAAGGCGTACTCCGATTTGGAAGACTCGATTACGGACGCATTGAAAGAGCACCCGCGGAATCCTTCGGTGATTAGCACCGCAATGAATGCGTTGCTTCTATATCCGGACCGCCCTTACGGCTTAGGTACGCTCTACGGCTTCGACAGAAATGAGGAAACCGGACAGCGAGAGCGGTTCGTGATTGCAGAACCGGCGGACCTTGATCCGGGATTTCAGTACGCCAAGGAACGGCGCTTGCTGGAAGAGATCAGAAGCGAACTAGCTCAGGGCAGAAAAGTCCAGGTCTTTGCCGTTTACACGCAGAAACGCGACGTGACGCATCGCTTGCGGGACATTCTTTCGAAGGAAGGTATCCGTGCGGAAGTTCTCTCGGCGGATGTGCCGCCGGAGCAGCGCGAAGCCTGGTATGAAAGGCGCCTGAAAAGCGGAATGCAGGTCTGCATTTGCCATCCGAAACTGGTCCAGACCGGGCTCGACTTGCTCGAGTTCCCGACGATTCTCTTCTACGAAACCGGTTATTCGACGTACGTGCTGCGCCAGGCCAGCCGGCGCAGCTGGAGGATCGGTCAGAAACAACCGGTGCGCATTGGATTCCTGACTTATTCGAAGACGGCGCAGGAGAGATGTCTTCGGCTCATGGGTAAGAAGCTACTCGTATCGCTGGCGCTCGAAGGCAAGCTACAGGGCGATGGCCTGCCGTCGATGGATGACGATGACGATCTCCTGACCGCCATGGCGCGCGAATTAGTGACGCGGCAGGGAGTCGGCGAACTGGCAGCCGAGGTGTGGAAGAATCTGCAGGCCCAACGTGGAGATGCTTCCGAGCAGAGTGGTGTGACGTTGTTCCCACCGGAGCAGCGGCCAGATAGGGATCCTGAACCCGATGTCGCATGGTCTCGCACGGAAACACCAGCCGTCCAGCTATCCCTCTTCTGATTGCGAAGCCCAAAATTTGATTCGCGGAAAGTACCGCAGTGGGTTGGAGGTGCATCATGGCTATTCCAGCTTCAATTGAAGCCTTCTCCGGTCAGTCGCCTTCGACGCCGACGGTGCTTAAATCGGCGCTTGAGGCGAGCAGACGTTTAACGGAATTGCTGACGCAGGCTGAGACGGATTGTGCCCGAGACCGTTTGTCCGACAATCTTCGGGATCGCATCGCGGACACACTCGACATTCTGCGAGGTCGCCTCGGTCGAAGAGTGGAACGAGACCCGAGATCCCTCTTTGACCTTGATGACCGGCTCATCGATCTCATGGATCGCATCGAGGAGGCGACCGGGGAGGGCGGTGAGGTTCCCCAGAGCTTGGTCAAGAGATCAACGAGTACCTGGAGGCATTCCGAGGGAAAGTCGACCGGATCGCCGGATATTGGCGATGGCAAGAATCGATCGCCGAGATCTGCACCCACGAGGCGGAACGCCTGGATGCAAGGGCAAAGGCCGCGACTGGACGTGTCGATCGCCTCAAAGCGATGTTACTCGCATTCATGCTGCCGCGAGATATGAAGAAGCTCGAAGGCGAAAAGGCGATCATCGGCTTGCAGCGCAACGGCACGGCTTCCCTCGTGATTGATGATCCTCTGCAAATCGAAGAGGAATTCTTCGAGAACAGTCTTCGTTTCACCAAGAGCGAACTTCGGGAACTGGTCGCCCAGTTGCCGGAAGGCGAGAGCCGCCACAGGATGGAAGCCGCACTTGAGCGCGACGGATGGGAAATCAACAACTCCGCCGTTCGATGCGCGCTTGCGAGCAACTCGCCCGTGCCGGGCGCGCTCCTAGTCAAAGGTCATCATGTGCGTCTGCGCTGAAGCCAGAGCCAACGCGACGACGCATTGTTAGTTGAGTAAACCCAAGAAGGAGAAACACAAATGTCAGAAACCAGTACCTTAATCGGGTACGCGGGCCGGACCATCCATCGCGATGAACTGGCCCTCGTTCCCACACCGCCGGCAACGGCAACCCACCAACCCGTACCGCACCATGAGATCGTCCAGGCTATCGTAGAGACGCTTGGATTCCGTCACATTGGCATCGTTCACGATGAGTACGCCGTATCACCAGACGGTATGAAGATGTTCGGCGTGCTCGATCTTGAGACCGAGATGCACGGCGCGCGATTTTCAATAGGGCTCCGCAATTCGCATGACAAGTCCATGCGTCTGGCCCTTACCTGTGGATATCGCGTGTTCGTTTGTTCGAACATGGCGTTTAGCGGTGACTTCACGCCCGTCCTTGCGAAACACTCGAAATCGTTCGCTCTCGTCGATGCGATCTCGATCGGCGTTGATAGAATGCAACGCAACTTCGAACCGATGCGAAAGCAAGTGGAGATATGGCGCCAGACAGAGCTAACCGATGTCAGTGCGAAGATGATCATCTACGAAGCGTTTATCGAGAGCGAGCTTGAAGTGCCAAAACACCTTGCCCGGCGGGTTCATGACAACTACTTCGCCCCGAGGCACGATGAATTTCGGCCGCGGACGGTGTGGAGCCTTTCGAACGCATTCACGTCGGCCTTCAAGGAACTCGAACCTGTGCCCCAGTTTAGAGCAACCGCCAAGCTCGGCCAGTATCTTGATGCGCGGTTTTCACGGAACTTCTGACGGCCAGTATGAGTCTCTGCGCCGGGAATCGGCCTCGTATGCCAATTCCTGTGCTCAGTCCATCGGTTCGTGGAATAGGTTAGAGCGTAATTCACTTCTGCATGCAGCGACAGGAAGAGGATCAAGCAGAACGAATAACCGCGTACCAACGTGCCGGCAAATAAGACCGGGGCTATTTCTGAACGACCGCTTTAGTCGTTCCGTTGATAAGAGTGCCAACGATATCGATTCCACAGCCGGGGCAGTATCCCTCATAGTTGCTTCCGTCCGGGTGGATCGTCTTGACAATGATTTCAGTGCCGGAACAATTTGGGCAGTTACCACTCACGAGACGGGGTAACTGCTCCATGCCCATCAGTCTACCATCGAACATCCACGCGGCTAGGTACGGGTCACGGCCGGGATCTGCTCCCACAATTTCCAACATCCATCGGGGTTGCGAACTCATCATGGTCCTGTGTAAGTCCTTCGAAGAAGTATCCATGAAAATCGAGGCCTCGCGTTTCCGGGTCGTTCGGATCCACGCTGTATGCCACGAAACATAGATCGGCGATGGATCTCGTCGAGATGGTCGCACGCGCTTGACAGTTGCTCCATCCTGGCAAGATCTGCAGCCGCTGTCGCGTTTCCTCCGGTGTCTCCCACTTTTGGTACGCGCACCAATGCGCACGCGGCGTACTCCGTAGGACGGGTTCACTCGGCTTCGGTCGCTCGGGTAATCTCCCGGTAGACTTGATGTGCGCAACGGCGGCGCTTCGGCTATCCAATACTCGATAGACGAGACGCCGAATGGTTTCGATTCCGATAATTGGGAACAGTGGAAATGAAGGCAGCGCAGGAATGATCGTCACCGGAAATTCCGCCGCAAACCGCTGGTACGATCCAAGAGTCTGAGCAACGTGACTCAAGCTTGACCCGAGAGCGGCCCTTCCCTCGGCTCGATCAGTTTCGAATGTTCGGGCGAGGTCGCCAATTCGACTGTTTCCAAATCGATCGACAAACCGGCTTCCGACAATGAGGAAGCCTTCGTATTCCAGGCTGGAAAGGTTCCGGCCGAGAAGCCCTTGAAGGATTCGAAGCTGCTCGTCGTGAACCGGATCGTCTTCCATCAGAACCTCTCGACAACGACGCCAGGGCTTCGCAAAGAACGCTCGACTGCGACGTATTTCGGGGCTTGGCCTGCAGGTCTGTCGCTGCGTCTACCGGTCGCGGGAAAGGGCGGTGCTAGAAGGTGGAAATGCACGAGAGCACGAAGTTGTAAACGGCGTGCATAACCGCCGCCGCGGCTGTGGATCCGGACTGTACGCGCATCCACCCGAACGTGATGCCGGTCAGAATTGTTGCGAAGAATCTAATCCCAATTCTGTCAGTGTGAGCGAAGGCGAAACAAACAGCCACGAGCAGGACCGTTGTGACGCTGGCGGTCGATTTGGAAACACCACGGCGGCGGAGAAGCTCAAAGATCACCCAAAAGAGCAGGCCTCGAAAGAGCATCTCCTCGACGATTGGGCCGGATGAGCTCGCGAGCAGCAATACATTGGGCGGTGGAACGCCGCCGAGTGACAAATGGGATAGTCGGGCAATTCCCCATACGGCAGCACTTGCGACACCGCCAGCAACGATGCCATAGAGCCAAAACCCTTTTCCGCGCGGGGCTACCCAGCCAAGACGGCGCAGCCAAGGCGTCGTGCCAAGGACGCGATACGCATATATCAGGAGGACAAAGGTCAGTACAAGGGCCAGTACAAGGGTCGTCGGCTTCACGGAGATTGCCGAAGCCTGCCACACGAACATCAAGAATACGGGCAGGAAGAGTTCCGGGTTTGTGGCAACAGTGTCGTGGAGCAGACCCGGGAAACGAGCAAGGGCGCTCTGCACTTTAGAATCCATGCGCTGGTTTACAATTTGTCCGCTCACACCAGATTCTCTCCGCAAACCGTACGGAAGCCACACGACCGACATTTTCCCGGCCGATTGTGGTCGATGTGAAGTTCCTCGCCCTGTTTGGCCGCGTGCATCTCATTGAGAAGCGCAAGCAAACTCGTGCGTAGCGAAGGGGTGAAATCGACCTGAATGCTGCGGTCCTCGTAGTTGACCCGTCCGTGCTGAACAGGGACGCCAAAAACGTCTTCCACGAGCAAGCAGTATGCCGCGAGCTGGAAGATGTGGCCCTCGTAAGGGCGCCCGGAAGCGGGAGCCCGGCAGGACTTCACCTCAATTGGAGCGATTCCCTCTGCGAGCCGAACCAGGTAGTCGGGCTTGCCGACGAGACCATAGCGTTCGGATGAGAGAGATTGCGATTGCGGAAAGGTGCTGCCGACGTCGGCATAAAGAATGTTGGGGACTGGCAGACCGGTGCGTGCCAACAGGCGGCGTCCTATGAGCCACGCCAAAACCGCGGCGATGAAGATGATTGGGACGATTAGGAAAAACATTCGTGAGCCGCTCTTCAGCGAACGTACGTCCAGAACCAATAGGCGGCACCAAGCAGTAACACGAGCAGAAGAGCGTAAGTTGCCGTGCTCATCATCGCTCGCGACCGCTTCACGGTATGAGCGTGCTGCTCGTGATATTGGATGCCGGCGCGCCTGTTCTCGATCTGAACGAGGCTCGGCCGGACGTCTTGATTGCTCAAATACCACGATCTTCGGCAGAAGCACCAATCTGCGATTTCAGAAGCGCGAATGAGATCACGATGAGACATACGGTGCTAGTAGCTTCGTTCATCTAGAACGATTCGATCCGGTGGACACTGGCGTCGGGCACGGATTCCCGCCGACATAGTTTGCCAAACACACGCGACAGTTCCTTATAGAGCCAGTGTATCCCTAAGAACGAGAGCGAGTGATAATTCTCACTGATGCAAATAATCTCGGATCGGTATGGAGAGCAACGTCCAAAGCGCCTAGCTATAAATCGCGTGGGCGTGCAGATCATCCGACAAAATAGCCAGCTGGGAAGTGGCGTGGGTGACCTGGATGAAAAAGGGCCGGCACTCGCTTGTCCAGCCCCAGGAAGTCCGTCTCCGACCTTATTCAGCGGAATGCCGACTCTGGAGCCTAGTGGGTGGCTGGATCCTAGCGCGTTTCCCGGTACCGATGTCGACTTGGTCCCTCCCAGTTCGGCTGTGCCCTGGCTTAAGCCAGGGCCGCGTCACCGACGAGATAGTGAGTTGATCCACCGCCGGGGGACGACAGCCGATGATGATGCCATGCGTCGTCAGCTCGATTCGGAACCATGCGGGAGTTCGAGCCATGATTTGACCTCACCAGAAATCGATCGGCGATTCATCCGAAGAGCACCCATAATAAGCCTTCTTCCGGTCGGCTCAACGAGAAAACCACCACCTATCGCCCACTTGGTTCCAGTGATGATCCAGATCAGTACGCAACCATGCTCACGTAGGAACTGCTCCAGATCGTTGCGCGACGCGAGGAGAACGGTGGGACCAGGTGAATGTGCAGAAGGGTCGCTAAAAACGGTGCGATACGGAGTGCCCGTGCACCAATCGCCTTCAATGCCACTCCAGCGAAGCCCCATCTCTTTTACCAGCCAGTGCGCGGGGGAAGGCAGCGTGACTGACTCATCCATGGACGCATCAAATGAGCCGGGCTCTGAATAGTAGTGCTCTGTAGTTATGAGGATGGGATGAGGTAGCGAGTCTTTGGTCCATTCGTCGTATCCATAGTATGAGTTGAGTTCCGACGTGTACGCTGGAGCCCAATGCATTTCGCCGAGGAAAGCATCGCTGCTAGTTCTCGGTTCCGAGGATCGTAGTTCAAGAAGATTCGTGTTCAGCAACCCTTTCAGAACAGAACTAGCGTTTTTGGCGCGAACCAGACAGCTGGTTACGTTATAGCCTATCTGCCGCTGGGGCAACTCAAGGTATTCGCGGCCGGGAGCGGTCGGTTGAGTCCATTTGTAGTGACCCTCAAGAACAATCCATTCCGACTGTCCTGGCTCTCTCACCATCAAAAACGTTTCGTCTATCTTCGGTAAGTCAGAATCTAGCCTCAACCATGCTGGCTCGTCGAGTTCCTCGCCCCAGGACTCGCATATGGCGGGAGCCCACCAGCATGCTTCCCCTTCAGCCTTGGCTTTGCGGCGTATGAGGAGGCTTGGATCAATGTTACGACCATACCTGACCTGCCACGGCCCCTCGTATTGGCCAATTCCATCGTACGACTCACTTGCGCACTGAAAATTGTCCGACAGCAATCCGACCAACTGGTAGTAGGCGATCCATTGGTACTTTTTGCCAATTCGCTCAACTTTATGTTCGCTACGACCCCTACTGATGACCGAACTTTTGTCGAAATCATCGAGCGCCTGATGCCATCCCATCGCGATGACCTTTTCCAGCACGAAATGTTGGATGGCAGCAAGAGCGACATGATTCCTTGCTTGACCGGGGTATCCCTCCTCCACATAGGGGCGAATCTGGCGGCGAAAGAGGTCTTTTTGCTTGGCACCCAATGTCGCCTCGAATTGAGCACAGACTTCTGTGAGGTCGGGTGCTCCGTCTGCTTGTTGAACGTCGCGGTGAGCGGATTGTTTGCTCAGTAGATGCTCCATTAATTGGGTGATATCTACCTGAGGTCCCCGATATCTTTCCCAGGCCTCTGCTTGTGGCGCACTGAGGCCACTCCTGAACTGGTCGTAAACCTCCCGGCGGGTCGGTGCAATTGGGTCACCCAGCTTAGCGGTGAAGAACTTACCGCAGAGTGGTTGCAAGACGTAAGAGTTGAAATCGTCCGCAACTATCGAGTGGTGAACGGATTGCGTGCCACTCGGCAATCCCTTGGCTGCATCCCACCCCAAGTCGGGGTATGTGGTCCGATCAAGGTCGAACCCATCAGGCAAGGGAGCTCCATACGGCGGCCGAATACGCTTAGCGTCCACCGAGATCGACGGTTCGTCATAGAGTGCTAACTCGACAATGCCGCGAAGGTAGTCGCGAATCAGCGCGTTGAGCGGAGGGCGCGTGTGCTTGAAGAATCTTTCGTAACACACCATCGCCAGGTTCGCGACTTGTTCCGGGCTTCTGGAACGCATTGCGGCGCCATAAGCAGCAGCAGCCACGCGTTCGAGGACATAGTCGTCGTTGACTGCTGCAAAGGCAGCGACAAGATCTCCCGCCGTTGGGAGACGGCTCTGGAGGAGCCCAACCAGAGCCTTTGTTGTACGATCTCGGAGAAGGCGATTCGACGATGTCAATAACCACGACAGAACCATGGCTACCAACGTAATGACGCTGCTGTTGTGGCCGGTTCTATTTCGCAATGACTCACTCCAACGTAGAAGGCGCGCGGTGGCTCCGCCGGTAGGATACCCGGAAGCTAAGGCAGTCGACCAGAGAGCATCGCGCTCTGCCATCTGCATTGGAAACAACCATTTGCTCAAAAACCGAGCATTATATGGGTGTGAGGGATCAGGCGCCACGAGGATGAGGGTGCGCAGAAGGGCTTGCCGCGCGGTACTGTCGGGCAAAACAGCTTGTTCGAGATATGACCATGTAGATGTTGAAATGCTATCCGCCCGCCGCCAGACCAAGCTAACCGCAACGGCTTCTTTCACGCTGTCAAAAGAGGTGCAATGTGGTGCCAATATTGGCAGCTCGCGGCCGGTTGTCTCAGGAGTGAGCACTGCCAATGCCTCGACGATGCCCTGGTTTTGCCTGCATCTAAGCGGATCGGCGAGAATCTTGCCGAGGTATTCGCGAGGCTCGAACGCAGCTTCGGGGCGCCCAGTTCCGATGTGGGGCGACAACAAGTGTTTAACGATCAGATAGTCGGAGAATCTTTGGTACTGGAATCTGACCACTGGAAGACTGGTCATGGTGGCAGGAGTTCTTCCGGACGGCCGGATCCAGACCAGTTCCTCTGAGATGACTCCTTCGTCCACTAGCCGCCGAAATAGTGACTTGTCAAAGCCCGTTCGCGGAAGAACAGCCTCAAGAATCTCGGAAGCGGCGCTTCGATCTAGCCAGTCGGTTTCCTTGGCGACCATCGCGGTGACCAATCGCTCTATACTTTGCAGAACAATCGGCTGTTGGACATCATAGTCTAGAAGGTTCGGGCGCGCCAGCTTTTCGTTAACCGAATCCAAGAAAAATCGAAAGATAGCCACGAATCCGTTCAGGCCCTCTGGTATCCGAGATAGTCCTCTGTTTTGAAGGCCCTCGCAAAGGACACGCAGGAACAGCGGATTGGAAAACTCGGGATCGAGTATCGGGAGAGAGGGCAGCGCAATTCCATAGTGAGCGAAGTATTTATCTACGCCCTCTTCCTCCTGCCCTTCGAACCCTGAGTGCACAAACCGGACAATCACGCCATCGGATTCGAGCTGTTCCGGAACTACTGATTTCTCATAGGAGCTTCTCACGCTCAAAGCTATGCCGATCCTGGGGTGACGACTTATTTGAACCAACACTCCTGGTAGGTATGCTGGCCATATCTCCCGCCCATGTTCCTCGTTGATGGCGTCGATGAGGATCACCGCGCGTGTACCGCGAGCGTCCGCCACAGCTTCTAAAGCGCCGAGAAACTCATCCCGGCTGCACTGCACGCCTAGCATATTAAGCATCTGCGACCACGGTTCTCCCGGTGCAAATTGCTCACCGAGTAACAGCACTGTAGGCTTACCTGCTTCTTGGCGATTCCGAGCGATCTCGCACAACATGTGCGTCTTTCCTGTCCCGGCGTCTCCGACGAGCAGAAGTGCACCCGTATTTGCAACGATGGCCTCAGGCGATCGTAAGAATCCTTTAAGCTCGGCAAATCGATCCTGCAGCGAATACAGGAGGTGTCTTTCGTAAGAGTAGGACTCTTTTGCAGTCGACGACTCATTACTCTGAGCGGTAGGTTTGCTTAGTCCGTCCACTAGTCGAAACGCAAGCTCCCCGCCACGGTCCGCTAACTGGGCCAGCTTCGCAAGCGGCAAAGCCTCAATCGCGGATCGTGGTGTCATGGCGATGCCCGAAAGTTCGTGAACTAGCTGGGTTAGTTCGCCGACAGGTTCCTGAAGCGTAGGTGCAGTCATACTATCCGTTCGGAGGTCATCGAACTCTCGCCGAACATTGCCAAGTCGATCGGAGAGCCGCCGAAAGAAGCCCTCACCTCGGCCCAACGCGTCGAATGCACGTTCTAGGTCAAGCGCAACATGCAGCGATGGCATATACCGCCTGCCAGCGTTTTTGTGAGCCTCTTCAATGCGCTGCCCGAGCCATTCTTCGCTGAACCACTGCTCGTTAAACCAGAACAGTAGCCGACCCCGATGCTCATCTTTCGTCAGTCTGGTCCAGATTTCATGGTTGCCCCAATATTCGAATTGGACCTGCATGTCACGGTCGGCCGCCCACTGCTTCCACTTCTTAACGCGCAAATTCCAAGTATCTTGCGCAAACGTTTTCTTCTTTTTTGTTTTCTTATCGGTAAGTCGCGGATCAGCAAGATCGAGCGGAAGGCACACGTAATACTGCACCATCTGAGGATGTTTCTCGAGCGCTTGCTGGACCGAGTGATCGAGGTCTCGCCACTGGACTTCCTGCAGCTGGAAGAAGAACTTGGCTTGCCATGCCGACTCGTCGCCGTTAGGTTTTGCCCAAAAGCACTCGATACCGGCATCGGGAGTCCCCTTCCTCGTAAATCGGCCGTCGGGCGTCGGCTCGGCAGCGGCAAGCTGGCAGCACAGCTCTTCGAAGGCCTTTTGCTGGGATCCCTCCCAAGCGCGAAGTTTGGACCACTCAGGGCTCATTACAGAACGATAAGCGTAGCAGAACTCTCATCGGTTCGTGGACAAAAATAAGTGTAGGATATGCTGGTTCGCGAGAGTTATCGTTATGATGTTCTCCTGCAGCCGCGCAGCATATGATCGTACCTCGGATGGGAACGGGAACGATAAGTCGGCATCGCAAACTTTGATTTTGGCCGGCTTCGCCTGGTCGGCAGTTTCGAACGCACATGCGTTTCCCGGGACTAATCGGCGGATGGTTTCCGGATGAGTGCTACTACAGGATCTCAACCTCCGATTGGTGGAGTGGGCGGTCCAAGATAAGCGCTAATTCCTGACTTTCAGGTTGATTTCCGCCGTGTCGCCGTTTATTTCAATCTTCGTACCAAAGGGCTTTGAGGCGTCGGCTAGGCGCTGGAGGATATAGCCCGCTCTCGCACCAGTCGCCGGCGAGGGCAGGCCGCGCGTATCGATGAACTGGTCGTTGGCGTACTCGTCGTGAACATCGGGCTGGCCCTCGCCGAGGTAGTTCAGAACGATCGGCCGGAACGAAACCGATTGCAGCTGTTTGCCCTGATATTGAAGGTATGCGATCGCGCTCTCGAAATTCATCGGTTCGTGGATGTATGTCAGCCACGGCGGTAGGTTGTAAATGAAGTTGCCCAGATCGTAAAAGATGGGCTTGCCGTGATAAATCTCCACCCCGTGCAGCAGAGGCGCGCCATGCATCACTATGATGTCCGCGCCCGCATCCACCTTCGCATGCGTCCACTTCTTGAGCCAATCATTCGGTGCGAGCCTCCAGTAACCCTTCCGTGAAAATCGTCGAGAACGAGTGATTCCCAAAGACATGGTTATGTTGGTACACGATCACCAGGTCGGCGTGCTGGCGGGCGTCACGAATGCTTTTCAGGATGCGCTGCGAATCCTCCTGATTGGGTGTGTTCGCAGGTGCGCCTGGCAGATCGACCGTCGCCTCATTTTCCTTGTCGCCGGCTTCGATGCGAAGCTCATTCACGCCCGGCCGGTCCGCGCTGGCGCTTCCTCCCGGCGCAATCAAGCCCGACGCGCTTGCTATCAGGGCAATCGTGCCCTTCGGAATGTGCAGATAACCCGGCGCTACAGCCTCGGTTAGGTTGTTTCCGGTTCCGGCATGAACGATCTTCCGGCGGTCCGCCTCCCGAATCGTATTGTGAATGCCCGTCACTTTCAGATCGAATGCATGGTTCCCGGCCAGGGCTAACAAATTAAACCCGAAAGTTGTCAGCGCATCGAGCGCCTCAGGAGGAGTGAGAAAGCCCCTACCCTCATGGACCGTCTCGCCTTTTTCGGCGACTGCGGCTTCAAAGTTAGTGAACACCACATCGCCCTTCAACAGCCCCTGGATCACCGGAACCGCTGCCAGTGCGGTAGCGCGGATATCCGACCGGATCATAGATTGCCCCGCCAAGGTGATCGTTATTGGTTCCGACCGCGGGCTCTG
>Ga0206795_1078_pt1 | contig 20649 bp, 27 predicted proteins | sample Alteio_BWOrgCont_71_FD_152872 | JGI IMG/M metagenome (GOLD analysis project Ga0206795, IMG submission 152872) | Enriched cells from forest soil in Barre Woods Harvard Forest LTER site, Petersham, Massachusetts, United States -... | ecosystem: Environmental > Terrestrial > Soil > Temperate forest >... | reverse complement strand
CTCGTGAGCCGCGCTGGAATCATTCCCATCGCGCACAGCCAGGACACGGCTGGCCCGCTCTGCCGCACGGTCGCGGACGCCGCCGCGCTGCTGGGCGCTATGGCCGGCGAAGATTCCGCCGACGCCGCCACACAGGCTGCGCGCGGCAAGATCGCCTCGGACTACACGCAATTTCTCGATGTGAACGGATTGCGCGGCGCGCGCATCGGTGTGGTGCGCAAGGCCTTCGAGCCTGCCGAAAACGTCGCCCGCGTTTTCGACGAAGCCCTCGCCGTCATGAAACACGAGGGCGCAGTGATCGTCGATCCGGTGGAGATCCCATCGCTCGGTAAATTCGATGATTCTGAGCTCGCGGTGCTGATGTACGAATTCAAGAATGATTTAGACGTCTATTTAGCCGCCGCGGGGCCCAAGGCGATGGTGCACTCGCTCAAGGATGTCATCGAATTCAACAAGAAGAATGAGTCCAAGGAGATGCCCTACTTTGGACAAGACATCCTCGAGAAGTCTCAAGCGAAAGGTCTGCTCACCGATAAGGCATACCTCGACGCGCTCGCAAAAAATCATCGCCTCACACGTGAGCAAGGCATCGACGCCGCACTCGCGAAATACAAGCTCGATGTGCTGGTCGCGCCCACCGCCGGACCTTCCTGGCTCATCGATCTAATCGACGGCGATCACGATACCGGCGGAAGCTCCTCACTTGCCGCCGTGGCCGGATATCCCGCAATCGCCGTTCCCGCTGGGTTCGTCTTTGGCTTGCCGGTGGGAATTTCCTTTTTCGGCGCGGCCTGGAGCGAGCCAAAGCTCCTGCGCATCGCCTACGCGTTCGAGCAAGCCACAAAGGTGCGCAAGCCTCCGCGCTTCCTTGCAACGGCGCCTCTCGCCCGCACAAGCAAATCCACCCCGCCCGCCCGCTAGCCTCCAGACTATAATCTTGGCCGCTGATGGCGTCGGCCCCCGCGTCGAAACTTCTGTCTCAGTTGGGGTGCGTGCGCAATCGCAATTTTATTTGCGGCCAAAGGAGTATGAAAGATGAAATACAGAAAATTAGGAAATACCGGTCTCATCGTAAGCGAAGTGGCCCTGGGCACGATGCAGTTCGGCGGCAAGATGAACATGGGCAACCTCGGTCAGGAAGACGCAACGCGAATGGTGAAGGTGGCGCTGGATCGGGGAGTCAACTTCGTCGATACGGCGGACGTATACAGCCTGGGGGAGAGCGAGACTTTGGTGGGTAACGCCTTGAAGGGCGTCCGGCAGGAGATCGTGCTGGCCACCAAAGTCCGGCTGCCCATGAGCGAGAATTTCAACCGAAGCGGCGCGACCCGCGTAAATATAATTCGCGAAGTGGAGGGAAGTCTCCAGCGCTTGCAGACCGATTACATCGATCTTTACCAGGTACACGGATGGGACAGCAACACGCCCCTCGAGGAAACGCTGCGAACGCTCGATGATCTCGTGCGCCAGGGAAAGGTACGCTATATCGGGCTTTCCAACTACATGTCGTGGCAAGCGGCCACCGCGGTCATGCTGCAAGAACGCCTGGGGTTGGAAAAGTACGTCACAGCACAGATGTACTACAGTCTCGTCGGTCGTGGGCTCGAGTACGAATTCCAGTCGTTCGCCGAGTATCACAACATCGGCATCCTGGTATGGAGCCCGCTCGCTGGTGGTTTCCTTTCGGGCAAGTACAGCCGCGCCAATCCGGCTCCTGCCGGCACACGATTCGCGGAAGCGGGAGCGTTCGTGCCCTTCGACAGGGAGATGGGCTACCGCGTTGTGGAAACGTTGCAGGAGGTGGCTCGCCGTAACAACGCGAGCCCGGCCCGCGTGGCGCTCTCGTGGGTGCTGGGGCGTCCGGCGGTCAGTAGCGTGATCGTCGCCGCCCGAAAGATGGAGCAACTGGAAGATAACATCAGCGCCGTAGACCTTCGACTTTCAGAGGAAGACATCCGACTTCTGGACGCGGCGTCCGATCCGGGCGTCCCGTATCCGAAGTGGATGGTTCTTCAGCTTGACACCGCGGAAGACCCGCGTCCGAAGGTTTTGCATCCCGAGCGCTACGCCGATGGCCGTCCCTGGAAGGACCTCCGCGGGAGCAAGTGGTCCGGATAGGAACGCGCGCACTCCGTGAGCGTATGCAGGCAAAATGCAGGAGGGCCGATGGCCATATCGACCGGTGCGAATACGATGAAAGCCCTGCGCTTCGCCGAGTTTGGACCGCCGTCGGTGTTGCGAATCGAAGACGTCCCGATTCCGGAGCCGGGCGAGGGAGAAGCCCTCATTCGTGTGAAGGCTGCGGCGATCAATCCCAGCGACTATAAGAACGTCGCGGGCCACTTCAAGCGCACGACCCTGCCACGGACGCCCGGCCGCGATTTTTCAGGCATCGTCGTCAAAGGGAAACCGCGTGAAGGAGAAGAAGTTTGGGGCAGCGCCCCGAACCTTGGCATCGTCCGTGACGGATCGCACGCGGAATATGTCGTGGTCCCGGCGGAGACGCTGTCACTCAAGCCGAAATCGTTGAGCATGGCGGAAGCGGCGGCGATAGGGGTTCCCTACGTCACGGCTTGGGCCTCTTTGGTGAGTGCCGCTCAAATCCAGGCTGGCGAAACGATTCTTATTGTCGGCGCAGGGGGCGCGGTGGGACAAGCCGGCACGCAGATTGCGAATTGGAAGCACGTGCGCGTGATAGGCGCCGACCGCTCATCGGGTCCGATTCCCGGTGCCGAGTCGTCCATCGACACCAAAACCGAAGATCTTCGCGAAAGAGTCATGGAACTGACAGCGGGAAAAGGAGTCGACGCTGTCTTTGACACCGTGGGCGGCGCGCTGTTCGAGCCGGCGTTGCGATCGCTCCGGTTCGGAGGGCGACAGATAGCCATCACCAGCACGGGAGGACCTACCGTCAGTTTCAACCTCATCGACTTCTACCACAATTTCTCGCGCCTTCTAGGAGTGGACAGTAATGGGCTCACGCCGCGACAAGTAGGGGAAATCGCCGACGGGCTCCGCCCTGGTTTCGAGTCCGGAGCTTTGAAACCTCCGCCGATCGAAATCGTTCCGTTTGAAAAAGCTGTGGACGCCTAAAGCCGAGTGGCTGTCGGACAGGCCAAAGCGAAGCTGGTGCTCAGTTTCGAATAGCGCGCTGCTTTTTGCGAATTGTATTGTCTAGTTGTCTCCCAGCGCTTCCAGAAATGTCGCGGAGGGCGCGAAGAACAAGTTTCCAGTGACGGCGCGGCTGAAGTCGAGCAGACGATCGTAATTGCCGGGCGGTCGCCCGATGAACATATTCTCGATCATCTGCTCGATCGTGCGTGGGGTTCGGCAGTAGCCGATAAAATACGTTCCAAATTCACCTTTCGCGGCATTGCCAAAAGGCATGTTGTCACGCAGGATCTTCATCTCTTTGCCGTTCTCCTCGATCGTGGTAAGCGAGCTGTGCGAGCAGGTCGGCTTCACGGAGTCGTCCAATTCGATGTCGGATAGCTTCTTGCGCCCGATAATTTTTTCCTGCGCCTCGGTGGACAGCGCGTTCCATCCATTCATATCGTGGAGATATTTCTGCACCATCACGTAGCTTCCGCCAGCGAACGCAGCGTCCTCCTTGCCAACGAGCGCGGCATCCGCAATTGCTTCGCCCCGCGGATTCTCAGTCCCGTCAACGAAGCCGACGAGATCGCGGTCGTCGAAATTCTTGAACCCGTGCACTTCGTCCACCGCGACAACCGCATTCCCGATGCGCGCCATGATCTGCGTGGCGAGTTCGAAGCATAAGTCCATGTGCTTCGCGCGGATGTGAAATAGAAAATCGCCGGGCGTGGAAGCTGCGTGTCGCGCTCCGGCACGAACCTCGCGGAAGGGATGAAGCTCCGCCGGACGCGGCTGCCCAAAGAGCCGGTCCCACGCGTCGGACCCGATTCCCATGATGCAGGAGAGGCTCGCTTCAAGATTGCGATACTCCACCGCGCGAAAAATTCCGCTCAGGTCTCCGCAGAACGACCGCAGCGTGGAGCGAGCGTCGTCCCCGGTTTTCAGCGTCACCACCAGGAAGATCGCCACGCGCGAAAGCGGCGCCACAATTGGCTGCGCGACAACACGCGCGGCTTCGGGCGCACTCTTCGGATCAAACTCCATTGTTGTCTGTCCTCCTGGTGGGATTTAAAGCGTGAGGAATTCGCGCGGCATCTGGAAAACTCTACCTGCGCCCCCAAATCGCTGTCAACACCAACAGCGGAGAAGAGTGGGTGCCTCAGGGTGGGCCGATTGCTCCGTTGCATTCCCCGTTTGGCATCCGGCCCGCAAAGTGCTTTACTAGTACAAGCCCTAGGTTCTCGCATAGATCGATCCGAGGCGAGGAGGCGTCATGATCAAGAGACTGAGTTTTATTTGTGCGTTGGCAGTGATTTTAGCGGTGATGTCGGCTGGGACGGCCAAGGCCGATGAGATGGACACCTTTACCTACGTGTCTGGTGGCAATACCTTTGTCTGGCAACTGCCACCATCTCCAACACCTGATAGCGTTGATCCCTTCGGCAATTACTTTACGATCAGCGCCATGTACTCAGAGAATGACGCTACGCCCGTCCTCGGAACTTTCGATTTTTATCTACTTTCAGAGTTTGGCGGACTCGATTTGTACCAGGGTGGGTATCCTCCCCCGTTTTTTTTGATCAACTCCGGCTTCGGCCCACAGGTGTTTACGGGCTCGATAAATGCGCCGACCTTCGTGCCCGGACCTTACTCGTTTACCGACTTCGCGACAAGCGACGATGGCATTCCGGGTATGCTTACAATCGTCGGTGTGCCGGAACCATCGACCATCGGGCTGTTAGCGATTGGGTTGGTGGCTCTCGCTCTGGGATTCAGCTTCAAGAGAGCTGGCGCTTCTCAGATTCAGCCGATTGAGCGTCGCTTGCCGTAGTAGAAACGACCAGCGCCCCATCTTGCCGATCGTTACGACTTGTCGCACGGCGCTTGGTTGTGCCCACCGCCTGAACTTGCCGTGCTGGATGTGTCCCTAGCGGATGTCCACTTCGCGGAACCCGAATCCCTTTAACATGCCCGAGATCGTGCTTCGCGCGTTATCGGCAGCCATCTTGAGGATGCCATCTTGCAGCGCCGCCTGCTGGAGCTCGCGCTCTGCTTCTTCCCGGACTTCGCTTTCGAGGTTGGGATCCGGGGAAGAAAAAAGACCAGTGTCACGTGAATACACTCTCGTCCTCGCATTATCGATTCGCGTGCTAAGGACTTCCGCCGCAGGCAAGTGGATTGATACCTTTTGCCCTTCGACTAGTACATCGCCCGACTGCAGACCCGCAAGATCGATGCCCCCCACCACCTCTCCGTGGACAACCAGCAGCAGGCGGTCACCTGCGAGAAATGACGGCAGGTAAGCATTGTCGTGTCCACCCGAAATTATCTTGTCGGCCGTATAGCTCACCGTCTCCAGTCGCTGAAGTTCTTGAATTTGACGAACCACGGTCGGCTGGTCCACATTGAACTGCGTGCGTCCGCCGCGCAAAATGCCCATGAGATGCAATAGCCCGAGTCCGGTCGAAAACCACACCACCGCACCGATCAGAATAACCGTAAGGATCGCACCCAAGATGACTCCCAAAACCCAGGAGCGCACGCTCCGCGGACTTGGTTGCGTTCCGCGAGGGGCTGGGTCGTTAGCGACAGGTGTGTCGTCAATCGTCATCTGTTTGCCGACCGCTCCAGTGTAGACCAAGCCCAAAATCATTGCCTGCAATCGTTTGGAAGATGCACTCGGCATTGAGACTGTGGGAACCAAGCTCCTGGGTGGCACCATTTGCGGACAAGTGGAGTACAGCCCGGGAATCCGACTAATCGGGAGCTATGGTCAGCCTTAGAACCAGCCTAACTCTTTTCAATTCCGGGCTTTATCGAGACAAGTAATTGGTTTTTCAGGGGTTACGGACGCTTACACGCTCCATGTGTCTGGTCACACACCCCCGTCGCGCCCGCTATGGGCAACGGTTCCTGTGCCGCAAGACATCACATGCAGCAGACCCAGCGTGACGCCACGGGTCTCGGCAATCCCCACCGGGAGTCGGGGTGAAGTCACAGGAACGCAGTAAGGCGCAGATGAATCGGGCAGCAACCGCGAAGTGGCATCCGCCCTTTTATCCTTCGTCGATTTGAAAAATCCAACGGTAAGGAACAGGAGATATATATCGTGAACAGACTGGTTCTTTTGTGCGCATTGGTTGTGTGCCTTGCGGGCGTGGCTTCGGCTCAGGACGTCCCGAAGGTCGATGTTTTCGGCGGGTATTCGTACGCCTATTTACGTGCAAATGGGAACGGAGCCAGCTTCAACGGCGGTAGCGCCTCAGGTGCATACAACGTAACTCCGTGGTTGGGCGTGGTGGGGGACTTCGGCGGCTATCATACGGACACGGACGGTGCGAGCGGTAACCTGTTCACCTATCTGTTCGGGCCAAGAATCAACTTTCGGCAAGGCAAGTTCACACCTTTTGTTCAAGGGCTGCTCGGCGGCGGTCACCTTACAGGCCCAGGTTTCAGCAGCAACGCATTTGCCATGACTCTGGGGGGCGGCCTCGATTGGAACGCATCGGAACGCATCGGCATCCGCGTCGCTCAAGTCGAGTACTTCATGACTCGATTCGGAAATACCCAGAACGGCGTGCGAGTTTCAACGGGCGTTGTGTTCCACTTCTAAACCAAGCATTACTACTGCGACTGCTTCGAGGGGTCGGCGATAGTCATCCGGCCGACCCCTTTTTCCCCTGGTAACACCAGCGAAGTAACCGATTGAGCGTGATCGGTTTTCGACGGAGACGTTGAGTCCTGAGTAACGCCGTCACCGGACAAGTGGGGGTCTAGCTCAGTACATGTCCGGTAATCGGACTACTCAGGAGTTGACTGTAGCCATGATCCACTAGCGCCTGTCATGGCTGTATGCTGCATTTTGGTGCAAGCTGGGAACATAAGAAAAATTCGCGAGGCAAAACAGAGCACAAAGCTTCGCTGAACAAATTGAAACAATGAGAGGACGGCGGCCGTCTTACGTGCGAGGTAAGCGGCCCTCGACAAAATCGATCACCCGCCCGCGTACTTCCAGTTGATTTGCTTCACCTGGATGCCTTGTTTTCGCCACGAGCGCCCCTTCGGGATTCTTCGGATCGACTTGCGCGCACGTCACCGAAATCCCTCCCTCGTCACCCGACTGCCCGATATAGCGCCGGAAGTCCTTCGCCCATGGTTCTTCGATCATGGTGACTTGGTCAACGGGGGGCACATGGAAAACTGCGCTAACGGTGATGCCGTGCGCACTGGAAGTGGTATAGCACATCATATATGTGCCACCGCTGCTGGACGAAGACGCCGAAGACGATTGACTGGAGGAGCTGCTCCCGCAGGAAATACACGCCAGGACAAAAGAAAACGTCACTAGGAGCGCCGCGTACCGCGTCAATCTCTTCATGTTCGCCTCGTGTTGCCGTCTAAGCCGGAACCAGAACGAAATTCCCCCTACTATGACTCTCGGCATTTGCGGTCCCGCCGTCCTACCTTTGCTTCGTCAGGTTGGGCGGATTACAGTTTCGGAGCGGCGTTCTGATTCAGTTTCTTCTTGGCTGCGTCTGCCACCGCCGCTGCGGCGGCTTCGCCATATTCGAACGTCGCGATGAAGTCCCGCAAATCCTCCGCATGGTCGATCATGCTGACGGTAAGGGTGCTGACCAGTTGATTGGGATTCGCCGGGGCCGGGTCAAGAAGAGTGGTAATGGTGATTTGGTCGTGGCACATATTTACCAATCGCGGGATATCGCTTGCTGTCGGTTGTCCCATTCCAGGATCAAACTGAAGCGCGCCGGCGTTGGCGGGAGAACCTCCCCCTGCCACCGCTGGCTGGTTAAAGCTGCCGCAGATGTATGAGCCGGGGACAGGAGTTGCCTTCCCCTGCTCATCGAACTCCCAGGAAAGGTTCGCGTGAATCGTTTTCTGCACCAGCGGGGTCCCATATTTCTGGAAGAGAGAAGCTTCGAGATTTCCGATTGTCGTGGGGGGAATCATCTGGACGGCGCGGTCAACCCTGACGACAACCTGCGGATTGGGAGGCGCACTGAAAAAGACGGTGATATCATCCACACTGTTCGCGCTGTTCAAGCCCGTACCCATTACTTTGCCCGTGACTCTTGCTATCCACGGTGCGTCCGGCGTGTGTTTGAACTTGGCGAAATACAGAGTAGTCAGATTCGCCGGGTATTTGGCCTTCATTATGGCCATCGCCTGCGGCACGGTCATGCCCAGGTGAATACCCAACACGTCCGGCAACTTGGAGGAGTCCAGGCCGCCTGCTGGAGCCGCTGGTACTCGTGCGCCAGGTGTTTGCGCAACGGCGGTAAGAGCGGCGAGGCTCGCGGCTACAAATAGACCTGCCAACACAAGGCTCACTGATCGAAAAGAGTTCGATTGCATGCGGGTGTGCTCCCCTGTTCAAGAGAAATATGAATCGCCAGCGAAAGGTTCAAAGACTCGGAACGTTCTTCCGCGTGTCCTTTTGAAGATTCTGCTGTTTGGCGGCGTTGATCTTCTCTATGTACTGCTCACCCGCGAGGGCATCACGCATATCCTCGGCGGTATCGGTCAGCACAACGCTCATACTGCTCCCATAGAAAGTTGCCACCACATAGACTCCGAGGCTGTTGCAGCGCATGGTCATCCACTGCTTTAGATCCAGCGGTTGTAGAGGCGGAGTAGGGACGTATGCCTGAATGTTGGCCTTTGGCGCAATAATAGTCGCGCCGCAAGACAGTATCTGCCTCGGAAACTTTGAGGGCGGTGCCGGAACCATCGGCCCTCCTTGCTCGTTGAACGTCCATACCCACATGGCGGGTAAGGTTGCGCCGGTTGACACCTGTACGGGATTCGCCCCGTACTTTTGGAACAACGCAGCCTTCATTGTGTCCAGCGTGGGCTGTTGGCCAACTTGAAAAGTAGTGTCCCGCTCCAGAGAAACCAGAACCTGCTTGTTAGGCGGCGCGCTGAACGTCGCCTTGAGCTGGTCGAGTCCCCCGTTTGTATACACGTACGCATTCCACTTGGGGTCCGCTGTGCTTATGTACTGTGCAGTGGCAATCTGGACGACATTCGGGCCTGGCGCGAGCGCCTTAATCTTGGGAATCACCACATCGGGTGCGGCTCCCAGGTGTATGTTCTCGATGTCGGGCAGTTTGGAGGGATCGATACCGCCAGCAGGAGCCGGGGGAATCAAGGCTGAGGCTCCAGTCTGCGGCGCGGCCGTGCCTGCCTGTGGCAATACTGCAGAACCTAAGGTCAAACCGAAAACCAGAACTGCAAACGAAAATGCGCCTGAAATGGTTGAAATTCGCATCCTGTGTCCTTTGAATCTGGCTATCCGCCGAATTCACAAGAGGTGTGCTGCGACCAAAAGTGTTGAGGTCGACGTTTAAAGAGCGCTCAGCCTACAGGGGGGGGCGTCTAAATGTCAATTCTCAAAGTGATAGGTATTCGCTGTGGCCACTCGTCAGACCTACCCCATAAACCGCCATATAAGATTGCGCGAGAAGGACGTAGACGGATCGCTCCGAAAGGAGTGGACAATTTGGAGTACTACGCGGGTATTTTGTCCGGGAATCCGACTACTCAGGAGTTGGCAATTAGCTTAGAGAGGAATCGTCGCCAACTCTAGCGAACGGCGCATCTCCACAAGTACAAGCATTTCATGGCCCGCTCTTTGTGCCCCAGTGTTCCGCCAGGGTCACAGAAGCAGAAGGGAGAAATCGTAATCCGAACGTGGTTTTCCGACGCTGACACCTTCGGGGGACTTTGGGAATTACAGCAGTTTTCGTTTGATAACTGAAACGAATAAACCAGCTTGTACGGCGTCACACCATCGGTGCATGCCCGACACTCGAACTGGGATTGTTGAGCACTTTCGACCGCAATCCGTTGCAGTAGCGGGGGACCGCTTACGACCCCCACTGACTGAATAACTCCATCTTGCCGAATCCGGAGCAGCAACTCGACGTCGCCGTAAACGTTAGCGGTGCGCACAACTTGAGAGTAGACAGGGTCATGCACTTTGGTTAGGTAGACTCCGCGTTGGGGCGTATCGGAGGCAGTGGGAGATTGCGTTTGTCCACTTCCGGAAAATGTGAAGAAACCCATGACGCACAGCACCAACGATAGGAGACGCCGCCGCATGTGACAGAGCTTAAGTCGAACGCAAGTGAGATGCAAATATCGGTCGGCGGTCGGTCAAGTCCTGTATAACGCCGTTACCGGAAAAGTGGGGTACTAGATCACCACATCGTCGGGCGACTCTCCAGACCGCAGCTTGCAACGCGCACACGGTGAATCAGCGACTAACCGCCACAGAACCGGCAGGAGCAACCAAACGGGGGTTGTCAAAGACCGCCTCTCAGGCTCGGAGAACTTTTCGTTGCAACGTGGGCATTTCCAGTTAGCCCACCTAAAAACCGGTGGGAGAGTAATCGTCGCCGCAAAGCCCATCGCAACAAAAAAAGCGACCATTTCAACTAGCATGGATCGGTTTCGGAAAATAATTGCGACAGGAATCGGCACGGTCCAAGCAGCAATCACGAAAACGATTAAGCCTAGACGGGCACGATTGCGTATGTGGTAGTACTCCTCCCAAAGTTTTGTGAATTCGCTCACGCGGAAAGCCTAGTCGACTCAGGTTGATGCAGACTACCACTTCACAGCCTAAAAGGTCTTGTAAGTCCTGTGTAACGCGGTTACCGGACAAGTGAAGTACTAGCCCACCACATGTTCGATAATCCGACTACTCGGGAGTAAGCGGTCAATATGAGCTATTCATTCACCCCTGCCGTGCCGGCGTGTATCCTTCGCTCTGTGTGGCGGGGGACTCTAATGAATCATTGGCAACCTGCTGCTGCGACAGCTTTTGCTGCAGCGCTTGATAGTCGCGCTCGGTCACCACGATCGTCTCGGCAAGACGATCCTGCGCACAGCGCCGGTAGGGATGAATAAAGAACTGCACAAACCCGAACCCTAGCTCCAGCGCAGCGGCTCCATAACCCAACGCCCGCTCAACCGCATGCCAGAATGTTATGTGTCGATGGGTCAACGAGACGACCCTGATCTTCAGCAGCCGCTTGCCCGGAGTCTGTCCTTTGCCCGTCCATAGCAAAACGCCACAATATAGTATCGGCATAATCACCGTGGCGGCTACATGAATGACTTCGTTGCCCTCGATGTTGATTAGTTGGACCTTCATGCCCCCACGTACCGGAAGCTCCTTCACGACTGGCAAATGATACTCAGACGGGCCTGAATTCCCCTGCATCTGGCGGAGATGTTGCCATCCATAGAGTCCAATCGTCGTTAGCACACTTAGAAGAACAGCCATGAGAAAACAGTCGATCAGGAATGCCACTGCCCGCTGCCAAAACCCAGCGAGTTCCAGTCCGTCAAGCTCGCGCAACAACTCCGTCTCGCGCGCCGAAAATATCTTCATAGGCTGGAGTGTACTGGCCTTCGCTTTTGCCATCAAGAAGGGTGAGAGTCTTTTCTAGCGTCGCTGTCGTCAACATGCGGCAAATGCGGCGTTGCGATACGAATCATTGCAGAGGCGCCTCAAACTCCTGTGTAACGCGGTTGCCGGACAAGTGGTGGCCTAGCACGGCACGCGTGGGTGAACCTCCCTAGCAGGAGTTACCCAGTTGGCGATTAACGATACTTTGTTAGAACGACGTGCGTGGCGTTCGGCGTCGCAACGTGTTGGGTACATTGGTAGCCCAGTTTCAGCGTGTCGATCGAGCGCAGCCTGACTTTCCCATCTTTCGTAGAAGTAGAAACGGCCCCTCGAATCAGACTCATAGAGTTCATACAGTTTGCATCCCGATTCAGCTCGGGTGGGAGCTAACATGCCCCGCAGTAGCTCTCTGAGTTCGTCTTCTTTTCCTCTGCGCGCCACCAATCTTGCGATTACGTTCACTTCAGCCATAATTTCTGCCCCCTCCGACGAAACCGGACATGTGCCGATCACTGATTCAGGCTGAACACGAACTCCATCTTTAGGTCGCCGCATCCCGGCCGCGGCGCGAATTTCGCCTGCTTTACGGCGTTAAACAGAGACTCTGCCGCTTCTTTCGGGGACGCAGACACGACCCGTCCTTGAGTAACGTCACCTTCCTCGCTTACGACAATGGCGACTCTGCACGCTAGGGACTTACCCTTCCACTTAGTTCGGTCTTCGTCGGAGAACTTTGGTTGGGAAAGAATTTTCGGTGGGTGTTTGCAGCTATCGTTCTTATTCTGGGCCATGGATGGGCCGATACCCAGTCCCGCGAGCAACAGGACTGTGCCGAATGCCAAGGGAATGGGCGCTTTCATGGGGTGCATTGTATCTTAATGACAGCACACTGCCTGAGTGACGCCGTTCTCGCACAAGTAAGTAGCTGAAACCGACGAAACGGGAGCGTCGCTTGTGTCTATTTGAAACGAGTTGTGTCGACTAGGAACACTGCCATCAAATCGCCCCCACCGCATGGGGAGTTACCGTTATTCCATCCTTGCCAGTACTTGCTTACGCACACTTCCGAAACCTGTTTCTTATAGCACAGACAGCAATCATGACGGCCGCTAGAGTGAACAGTAGTAGCAGCGATATTCTCGGGCATCTCCTGACTGCGCGTAATATCCGACGTTGCTTTCCGAATCGCTGCTACATCAAGGGAGTCACAAATGCGAATCCTCAAAGCTTTGATTTGTAGTGCGGCGTTGCTACTAACTTTCGCTTGGGTGCCGGCGGCTAACGCACAAATTGCCGTTAGCATCGGTGTCCAGCCTGTGTGTTCCTACGGTTATTACAGCTACTCGCCGTACGCCTGTGCTCCGGTCGGTTTTTACGGGCCTGGCTATTTCTATAACGGCATCTTTTTGGGCATGGGCCCATGGGCTGGCTGGGGCTACGGACACGGCTGGGGCGAACACCGCTTCAGTGGCGGCGGAGGCGGAAGGTACAACGGTGGAGGCGGTTGGGCCGCAAATCGTGCACACCCAGGTGGAGAGTCGAGAGTGGCCACGAGCACCGGGCACAGTTCCTTTAACAGAGCTTCAGGAACATCGCACACTGCATCGTCGCACGGCACTACGTCTGGCGGCGCGCCGCACGCGACGGCGTCGCACGGAGGTACATCGGGCGGAGCTTCGCATGCTGCCGCATCACATGGAGGCGGCTCGGGATCCCACGGCGGCGGTGGCGGAGCGTCTCATGGCGGCGAGCACCACTAATAGGGTGTGCCGAGTCGGACTGCCTCACGACGCATAGAAATAGAAACGGACACAAAGCACTAGCCTAATATATGCACAGCGATCCGACTTGTAGGGGGTCGTGCAAGGGTACGGCCCCCGACGGTCCGAAAATCATAGTTCGCTGCGAACATCGGACCTTGGATCGAGTACGTTAGCGTACGCCTATCTGACCGACGAGGGACGGTGAAAAATACCAAAAGGAGTACGTTAGAGTAGTCTCCTCTAGCATTTTCCCGGCGCGCCGCTTTTTCGCGACGGTTTCCTGCGAAATCAGACAGAACGTTTGAGCTAGGCAAGGAGCTGCCATGGCGAATGCCGCTCGAGTGATTTCCGCAAGGCTGTCCCGGAACAACAAGACGCTCCTGGATGGATCGACACTGGCCAGTGTTCGCAGGGAAATGGCCAGGCCTCGGATGACAACCTCCGTTCGGAAATTCTTAGAATCTGCCCCCACTGACCGCCCGTTCGAGCCGAATGAATATGTATACAACCGCGACACGAAGGAAAACGGCCTGATCAGGCAAGTATATGAAATGGATGGCGTCACCGTATACAACGTGTGGATTCCATCGACGCCCGATTTGTTGCGAGGGGGTTACCTTGTTTCCGACTGGGCTGAAAGTGTTTTAGAGCTGTCCGATGGCGTATCCCCGAAGGCGGCGTTCCGAATCTCCGGGCGATGATTTTGGCGTGTGAGCGCTATGCGCGCCCTGCCTGGTTGCGCTCGACGAGAGCGCTGGTCGAGACCTTGCGAATTATCGTTTTTCACGTCCGTCCGTCGTCCGTCTGGCGTTACCCGGCGTTCAGCGCATACGTGAGTCGCAAACTCACGGTCGCGCTTCGATACGAAGTTCTGCATCATCTCCGTTAGCGATTCGCCGACGGGCGGACCTGCGGCGTTGAACGTCCAGGCGCATTCAGAACAACCCCAGCCGATGAAAAGTTGATTGTCGATCCGCACTATCGTAGCCATTTACCAAGTCTATATTGGCCCACCCGTGTATGTACGATTTCGTATAGGACGTGTTTCCCCAGTACGCAAACCCATGAGCGCAGCGCACGACCGTTTCGCCAAGGCCTCGCCACGTTACGGCGCCCTTATCTTCAGATCTCGCGGCCTCCGCGTGAGCCCTCCGGCGTGAGTGTCTTGCGTGGCCGCGAAAGGATTGTCATCATTGGTGCATGCAAACTGTCTTCGAGGCAGCGGGCGGCATCGAAGGCCTGCGCCGTCTTGCTTACGCCTGGCATAAACGGGTGATGGCCGACGAGGTGGTGGCCCATGCGTTCAGCCATGGCTTCCATCCTCAGCACGTCGAACGGCTCGCCGCTTATTGGGCCGAGGCGCTCGGTGGCCCGACTGCGTATTCTGATTCCTATGGTGACGAAACCACCGTCGTTAAGATGCACAGCGGGAACGGTGAGCACGATGAAATGGATCGCCGTGCGATTGCCTGCTTCGACGTGGCTCTGGCCGATGTCGGACTAGGCAACGACGACGTCTTGCGACAAGTGCTGCACGATTATTTCGCCTGGGCGACCACGACAACGATGTACCGCTACCACCGGTCCGCCGACGATGTGCCGAAGGGACTCAGCATCCCACGCTGGTCATGGGACGGATTACAAGAACAGCTCGACCGCCCCAACATCTAGCAGGGACTGCAACGTGGAACCGATCATCTTTAGCGTGGGCGTCCCGAACAAGTACATCCAACCGAACTTCAAACTCGGCAATCACGATTGGGCACATAGTTCCTTCGTCTCTCCAAGCAAAACTCGGACTTCGCTTAAAATCAGAAGAGCGAGCCGGCAAATGCCAACATCGAGCGGACAAAGACGCCAAGGAGCGATCATCTGCGTGCTTATCGCTGCGCTCGGATTGCCTTATGGAGCCTACGGCCTGTGGAATTACTGGAATTTTGCATCCAAGGCTAAGGAAGCCGCAGGGCAGATTGTGGCAAGGAACTCCAGTACCTTCACTATCCAATACACAGTAAACGAGCAAACCTACCAAATAGATGAGGATCTTCCCAACACGAAGGGAATGTCCGGCCAGAATAGGATCGCGTTGCAACCCGGAAAGGCTGTAATGGTTCTGTACGATCCTATGTCACCTCAAAGCGCGAGATGGCAAAGCGACCGGCTGTGGCTTTTTCCGGTGGCAATCATTTTCGTATCTGCCCTCGCCGGCCTGGGCGCGCTATTCCCCGAATTCATGTCCCAACGGCGCTGGGGCCCGGCGTAAGCTCACCGGATCCGGTAATCTGCTGGCCGTCACCTGTGGTCTAATGACGCGGAGAGAACACAAATGGACGACCCAAAACCCGATCTCTGCGGTAAGTGCGGCGCGGAGATCGATCCCAGCCGCAGGATCGACTACACGCTCAAGGATGGAACGAGAGTGTGCGATTCTTGCTTTGTGAAGGGCACCAAGAGCCCGACACGTCCCGCGTGGTCTACGGCAGCCAAGGTCTAGTGCGACATTCGACCTTAGTCGCGATGGGCGTTCGGTGGCTTAGCAGGCAATGCTCCGTGGTGCTATATGAGTTTGCGACGGCGGCGGATGAGAATCCCGATGTGATCGGCTGGGCTCCCGAAGGCGGTTCTGTACTCATCGAATGCAAATTGAACCGCTCAGATTTCTTGAAGGATGCAACCGCTATTGCGATTTCTCTGGAGTGAAACCGTCATCCATGCGGTACGCCGGGATCGGCAGTTGAAACATTTTTACCGCCGCAAATTAACCCAGGAAGGTCTCGGAAAGGCGAGAGCGGCAGTGGCTCGCAAACTGGGAATCCGGATGTGGATCATGTTACGGGATCGGATTGAGTACAACGAGTTCTGTCGTCGTGGACAGATGCAGCAGACAAGTGGTGATGCCCGTGCGGGGATGCCAGAACCGCGTTATGGTGCGAAAGTCACCGGCTGAGTGATTAGGGCTACCCGCCGCCCTGAAAGGGGCGATCGAAAAACTCATCATGGTCGATCGTGATCGAAGAGATGACTGGTGGGCAACACCGAGTTGATGAGCACAAACGGCTGAGCAACTTAGGGTGACGCAGATGAATAGAAGCTCCAGAAACAGACGCAATCCGTGCGCCGACGAAGAAGTCTTCGATTCGGGCAAAGAGCGTAAGACAAACCTCTTGTAACGGCCGGTCTCGTTAGAGATGACCGTCACCGGAGAAGTGAAGTACTACCTTAAAAATAGACGGTAACCGACTGATCGGGGCTTTGACGACCTGCGATGCGCCAAACGCATGGTCTCGCGCATCGAAGGGAAAGGAGGAATTTACAAATGGGCAAACTAGCGATTTGGGCGCAACTCGAAGCCAAGGCGGGCAAAGAAAAAGAAGTCGAAGAGTTTCTTAAATCCGCGCAGCCGCTGGCCGAGCGTGAGGAGGGGACGATTACCTGGTATGCGATCAAGCTAGGGCCCGGAAAATACGGCATCTTCGACACCTTTGCCGACGAAAACGGCCGAAACGCTCACCTCAACGGCGAAATCGCCAAAGCGCTCTTTGCTAAGGCAAAGGATTTGTTTGCCAAACCACCGGAGATTGCAAAGCCTGAGATTCTCGCTTCAAAATCGACTCACACCGGCGAATCGCGCACAACAGTGCCTAAGTCTTGATCAACGCCGTTACCGAACAAGTGAAGTGCTAGTACGTCGAATGTCCGGTCATCCGACCCATCGGAACCAGCACTAAGCGATGGACTTTCGTCTACGAGGTGTGTTCCGATCTCGACAATCTCGTTGTATGGCTTAGTGTTTGTTCGCAAGAACACATTGGGGAGAATGAATCTATGAACACGAACCAAAAGACGCCGCCTGGCTACGTGATTGCGGAAGTCGATGTAACGGATCCCGCCACCTTCCAGAAATATTCGGAAAAGGTCGCGGAAACGCTTGCACCTTTCAATGCGCGATTTCTGGTTCGTGGCGGCAAGGCGCAGACTGTCGAGGGCGAAGCTGCCAAGCGCACCGTTGTGCTCGTTTTTGAAAGCGCGGAGAAGGCGCGTGGCTGGTATGATTCGCCGGCCTATCAAGCGATCGCGCCGATCAGGCACAGATCAGCGAAGACCCGCATATTCATCGTCGAAGGCCTAACCCCTGATTAGCGCGAATACCGGGATTTATCGTTGAGAGGAGCATTTGCTTTCTCGGATCGAGCAATGACGGAAGTCCTATCGCAGCTACCCCCTGCCTCTTACTCTCCAAACTGCTCCCTATCTCCGCGACGCATCGCCTTCCCCGCCTCGGTTTCTTTCAGGCGGGATCGCGGCCGCTAGCGCGGGAAGGCCGACACGTCTCAGCAGATCCTGGAAACGAGGGTCGCTCCGCAAGTCGTCCATGCTCGGATCCAGATGTAGATAGATAAGCCAGTGGGAGTGCTCCTCGTACGACTTCTCCAGGTATTCAATTGCGCGGTCGCCGTCTCCCAAGCCGATGTGAATTCCAGCGAAGAAGTGAGACGCGACATATTTGTGATTCGCCAGTTCTGTCAGGTCATCGAGCACTTGCTGCGCTTCCTTCGCCATTCCGGATTTTCCGTAAGTGTGTGCGAGCGCTGCGCGCATCAGAGGACTACCGCCCGACAGGCTCACCCCCTTCTCGCCCGCGCTGATGGCCGATTCGTGGCGGCCGGTTATCCGGTATAGCAGGCCGAGAATCCAATACGTGACGGGGTAGTTCGGATCCAATTCGACAGTTTTGAGCAGTTGTTCGATGGCATCGTCGTATTGCCGGGCCATGTAGTAGGTCCATCCGATGGCGACGTTGATAATGAGGGACAACGGATCCAGCTCCTGGCTCTTTTTCATCTCGGCGATAGCTTCTGCGTGGTGGCCCATTGTCATTAAAGACTCGGCATGCCAATGATTCGCAGTTGGATAGGTGGGATTCAGCTCAAGGCTGCGTTTGAATTCTGTCTGAGCCTGTTGCCACTGCCAATCGTAGAGCCACAGTGTGGCTGCCAGAGGCGTGTGGGCTTCGCCGAGATCCGGGTCAAGCTGCAGAGCTGTCATCGCGGCAGCCTTGCCTTTGGGGAACGCGTCCTTCGGGGGCAGATAGCTGTTCCATCCCAGGAGCACGTACGAGTCAGCTATACCAGTGTGGGCGAGCGCATAGCTGGGATCCTTCTCGGCGGCTTGCTGAAAGTGCCCGATCGCTTTGTAGAATCCTTCTTCCGTCCATCTGTTCCAATGATGACGGCCTTGTAGGTAGAGCCGGTAAGCCTCGGCATCTTCCGTATGGCGTTTCGTGAGTCGCTTTTTTTCTGCCTGCGTTAACTGTGATCGCAACTTTCCCGATATCTCGCTGGAAATTTCGTCCTGAATCACGAAGATGTCGCCAGGCTTGCGATCGAATTGCGCGCCCCATAGTTGGGATCCCGTCGCTACATCGACCAACTCGGTCCCAATGCGCAAAGAGCCGCCGCTTTGCATCACTCTCCCGGTAAGCACGGCGCGCACGTTGAGCTCCCGGCCGACGGCTTGCGGATCAATCTCCCGGCCCTTGTACCGAAATACTGTGCTCTGCGCCATCACGCGCAGTTTTGGAACGGTCGCCAGAATATTGATAAGGCTCCCGGTGATCCCGTCGCTGAGGTATTCGTTCTCAGGGTCGCGACTAACATTCTCGAAAGGCAAAACGGCAAGCGAGCCAATGAACTTGGGTACCTCGACCGAATCGGTTTCTCGCTCCAGTTGTTGCAGGTCGGCAAGCATATCGGCGGCGCGCTGGTAGCGGTGGTCTCTATCCTTCTCGAGCGCCTTGTCGATGATTGCTTCAAGCCCCGGCGGAATATCGGGATTGATGCTTCGCACCGAAACAGGCGGCCGCGTCAGAACAGCCTCGATAATCGCGCCGCCCGTGCGGCCGGCAAACGCCTGGCGCCCCGTCGCCATTTCGTACAGCACGAGACCGAGCGAGAAGATGTCCGTGCGCGTGTCCAGATCGTCTCCGCACACCTGTTCGGGTGACATATACGACGGTGTCCCACTTATGAATCCAACGATCGAAGTGGAACCCGGCGCTTTGCCGCCGGAATCCGTGTCCGCACCGGCGAGCCCTTTGGGAACCAGTTTCGCCAGGCCAAAATCGAGCACTTTCGCTTGTCCGCGCTTTGTCACGAAAATATTCGCGGGTTTGATATCGCGGTGAATAATTCCTTCGGCGTGCGCCGCATCCAGAGCTTCCGTTATCTGGATGCCAAGCTTCAATATTTCTTCCAGAGGAAGCGCCTTCCCATTTATGTGGATGCGCAGAGTTTCGCCGTCGATGAACTCCATGGCGATGAAAGCACGGCCGCCTTCCTCGCCGATGTCATAGATCGTGCAAATACCCGGATGGTTTAGAGCGGATGCGGCTCGCGCCTCGCGCCGGAACCGTTCGAGCGTCAGCGGTTGTTGCGCCAGTTTTTCGGGGAGGAGCTTCAGAGCTAACGCGCGGTCAAGCCGGTTGTCGTGAGCTTTGTACACGACGCCCATCCCGCCGGCGCCGAGTTGCTCCAGGATGCGATAGTGCGAAATCGTCTCGCCAATCATTGGCAGGCTAACTTTCGGGGGAGCGGCAATTCAAACTATAGAGTCGGATCGTCGGAGCTGGCTTCGGTGAACGGGTTCCTTCTCTCCGTCTTTGGGGGTTTGGGCGATCCAATCAGACTCAGAACGCTTGAACCCTCCCCGAAGTTATTCGCAGCCGCCGCAGGCTCTTGCTCAAGCGTAATGGTCTTGTTGCACAGCGTACAAACGAGCGCCGCGTACGCCCCGCCATCCGCTTGTCTGAACATATTGCAGCGCATGACGCGGCTGCAACATACAGGAACCCACATCGTAGAAGTGTCGGCAGCCATGAGCCTCCTTGCGGGAAGCGAACGCCGGGATTATACAATGGAATCCGCTCACTCGGATTCAGAGGCATGCCGGACTCCTCCGCGTCCGGCTCGCGGCAGTGGGTCAGTTTCCGATTATCCAAGCTAAACCCGGAAGCGGAACAAATGAAGTACTGGGAAACGACTTGTCCCGGAATCCCGCTAACCGGGAGTTGGCTTGGGGAGCTTATCTGATTACGGATGTCTGATATCTTTTCCCGCCTACTCCTTCACATGCGCCAACGGAATCTGCGAAAACAATTGCAGATCGACCATCATGTTCAACCGCCGGTCTAACTGAAAAAACGTCGCCGCCTTTCTTCCCGGTAGCACCTGGCTTACCACCGGCACGTACTTCAAGCGCAGCGCCTGCGCCTCCCCGTCCGCCTCCAGCCAGTGCCGCACGTAAATCAGTGCGTCTTGGTCTGTCATTGTTGACCACATCTCCGCGTACTGCTTC
>Ga0206795_1077_pt1 | contig 20661 bp, 17 predicted proteins | sample Alteio_BWOrgCont_71_FD_152872 | JGI IMG/M metagenome (GOLD analysis project Ga0206795, IMG submission 152872) | Enriched cells from forest soil in Barre Woods Harvard Forest LTER site, Petersham, Massachusetts, United States -... | ecosystem: Environmental > Terrestrial > Soil > Temperate forest >... | reverse complement strand
GGCTCGAAACGGTATGCGACTGGTTATATTACCTGTTCATCTTCGGCGGGATGGCCGTCGGGCTCACGAAAACTCTGGAGCCTCTGACCGTTGCCTTTTGGGGAAGCTGGCTTCTTCTCGGAGCAGTAATGAGCTTCCTCGTCACCGGCTTTGGCCGGCAGAGGTTTGCCAAACGACGGCCGGAGCAGTATCTGGCAATCTGGCAGGCGAAGGCAGAGAGCCGGCCCTCCAATCCGATTCTATATATCGGACGAAATACAGAATTTATCGTCCGCCGGTGCTTCCTGCCGTACGCTTTGTTGTTCTTCGCCCTATTGAACATGATAAAGATTGCGTTCTTCCTTTCTGCGATTGGTGCGAATCTGGTCTGGTTAATAGCGCTATACTCCTACTTGTCGTTCGCGGCCACAGGATCCAAATTGAAGGGGAAGCTCCAGATTAAGGACTGCGACAGTCCACTCAAACTCCGGCAGACCAAGTGCCGATTGGAATAGCCTTAACAATTCTAGAATTCCAGCATGAATGTGAACTCCGATAAGGAGATCGAGGTCGGCAACTTCGCCCCCTGGCGCTTAGTCATTGGGCCGCCTGAATCGATCTGTGTCGTCGACTGGAACATCAATCGCGGTTTGCAATTGAATGGCATACTCGACTTTCTTACAGGCGTCGGGGCAGATTTGATCTTGCTGCAGGAGTCCGATCTCAATGCCAGGAGGACACATCGGTTGAACATTGCGCGCGAGATCGCGCAGAAGCTGGAGATGCACTATGTTTTCGGACGAGAGTTTCAGGAACTGACGCAGGGATCGAATAGTTCACCCGCATATCACGGTCAGGTGACACTCTCGCGGTGGCCATTGTCGAATCCCCGCCTCATTCGGTTTGACAGGCAGTCGACCTTCTGGCGCCCGCGCTGGTTCCTTCCTGACATAGAGCCGCTACAGGAAAGGATCGGCGGACGAATGGCCCTGGTGACCGAGACAACTGTCGGCGGGAGAATGCTCGTGAACTACAACCTGCATCTTGAAAGCCGTGGAGACGACAGGCTACGTTGTTCTCAACTGGAGGAGTGTCTCAAAGACTCTCTCCGATATAAGTCCGGCATGCCAATTGTGCTGGCGGGCGATCTCAATATGGACGTGTGCCGTACCGGCGCTGACGGAGCCCTCAGCCAGGCATTGTTCAAGAGTGCATTTTCGCGGCTGCCAGACCGGACCACGCCGCCACGTTCGATTTTTGACCGGGGGCGGGCCATCGATTGGGTATTTTCGCGAGGACCGATCAGAACCAGCCATGCCAGTGTTCACACTTCTGTCGCGGCGTCGGATCACTATCCGCTTTCGGTACAGTTGGCGTTTAGGTGAAAGCTGATTCGCCGCTCCAGATCGATGCTGGCGCATCCGCAAGTCGGCTAGCAGTTGCTAGTCCCACATTGTCCTCATTGCGCCCGCTGCTCACCTTTTCAACGGTTTGGACTTGGTTTTTCATTTGCATACTCAAACACTAGGAAGAGATCGACCGTCAGTGTTCGAAATTGCGCAGAACGCTCCTTGCGGGGAATGCTTTGAAAGCATTCCTCAGGCCAAGGACGAAGTCCTCCATTGGCCTATGAAAGAAGGCTATGGAAAAGCAGGAAAGCAAAAGACGCTTTCCAACTTTCCCACAGCCACGACGACTACGAACTATAACTACTTATGGGATTCGGATTCTGAGGGCAAGATCATAGGGCTATCGCTGCGTGATCCATCTGAACTATGCGTTCGCGTCGCTTCCGAAAGGAATGTATCTGTATTCTGAGACTCGCTTCAGTGGTGCAGTTCAGAGCACGCGGCGCTTCGCACCGGAAGATTCTTGACACGTCATCCCCAAAATGGGAGCTGTTAAGCAGTTGCTCGCTAGCAATCGGTAACGTGTTTTGTTTTAGCGAATTGCGATTTGACGTTTACGGGCGTAAACATTACTGTTCGCTGAAGACCGCATGATATTTTCGTGCGTGAACACCTTACTTTGAAAGCAATTATAGAAACCACCGCTATGTAGTGCGCATCCAAGGCATGCAACTAGAGTGCCCACGCGAGGCCCTTTCTCATGGCTTCTTCTGATACCAAGCTGCAACAGACAATTACTTCAGCGGCTTCCACCAATCCGCCGAATGAAACATATCGTGCAAAATCCATCGCGACACGGCTTACAGGGGCGGAGTTTGCCGAGGTGGAATCTGCTGCGGCCAAAGCGGGGAAGAAGCTGGCCGAATGGCTTCGCGATGTCGCATTGACAGAAGCTCGTGCCGCACAAGAGCTTACCGATTCGATCTTGTTGGCTGAGATTATGGGGATGCGCTCCCTCATGCTGAACCTGTTTGCCAAGGCATCTGAGGGCCCAATAAGCGTCGAAGAATTACGCAAAATGTCCGCACATGCGGACTCCATTAAAGAGCAAAAGGCACGGGAATTCCTGACTCAAAAGCAGCTGCAAAGCGGGACGAAATAGGCGGAGAATCGACCATGCAATGGCTCCATCTTCCGAGAGCGTTTCCGTTGCGAATTGCGTCGCTCATGACTGCCGTTCCCGTGATTACATTGACCATGTTTCTGTCATGGTTTGGGTGGGGTCTGCAACCGCTCGAAAGGTATTATCTGATGGCCTATTGGGGGAGTTCAACGAGCGCAAACCAGCCTGGAAGTACCACCCAAATCGAGTTTCTATTCAAGACGGCTCCGGGGCGGAAGAGCAAGCCAGTTATCGACGTAGACGTGGCCTCTGGAAGGATGTGGAACCTGTCTCTTGAACTCTCCTCTTCCGCCAACGAACGGGGCTGGATAAGCCTGGCTAAAAGCCGTCCGGAAGCTGTCAATTCCGCAGAGTTGAAAAGGCTCTTACAAGAAGACTTCTATGGCAGCCGGAGCTTTCGTCAAGTGATTGCCGAACCGCTATTCTATGCATCTAGTGTGCCCCTCCTTGTGCTCTATGTCGCGTTCATGATGAAGAGAGAATTGGGGATCGAATGGCACAGACTTCGCGAGGAGGTTTCGGCGTCGGAATTGGCCTTCAATCTGATGGAGACTTGGACTCAGTCTGCCAAGTGCATTCGGTCATGGATTGGGCGACGAATAGCCGTCGATAAAGCCCGTCTACAGCGCGCTCATTCCGCCATGAAAACGGTCCCTCATACTGCAGTCGTTCCGGGCGGGGTTCAGCAGGCGGAAACGAATCTGTTGACGGGTGAGAAGCAGTACCTTTCAAGCGCCCTTCAAGAGCCCCCACAAAGGCGCTCTATCTTCCCCGGAGCAGCTTCCCTTCACAATGCCAAAGAACAGTCGAAACCATGGGACGAGTCGCAGTGGATTGACTGAATGAGAGAGTGACTAGAGCTTCTGAATTCGCTAACCAAGTCTCCCTCCAAATTGGAAGTAATCATCATCGTACACAGCCTTCTCAGATGGTTCCTCTGCATTCGTTTGCGCAGATGCGAAACCGCTCTCGAAAGATAGTGCATTGAAGGGGCTAAGGGGGTCGCTCGATGACATCATTCCGCGATCTTCGAAGCGGCTCGTATCTAGCTCGTAAGTAGTCGGCGAGCCGCCATGTAATCGCATGGTGATTCTTGTTACTTATAGATGCTTACAGCTGCTTCCTATTAGTCATGGGAACGTAGAGTAACGTATAGTAATAGTAAGTAATTATGCGACATACCTCGAGCTTAGGCGCAAAATAATTAGTTAATAAGTAGTCCGTCTCCGTCAAATCTGAGTTAGTCTGAGTATGTAGTTGCTAGATACTGCCGCACCTGAAGCAAAGTTGCAGCACATGTTGACTATCTCCAAAGCGTTGTCCGCAGGTCAGGCCCGTACGTATCACGCGCGCGAGTTCACTTCTGAAAAACAGAATTACTGGTCTCGCGATCAGCAGGGACATAGCGAGTGGCAAGGAAGGCTCGCACATGAATGGGGTTTGCAAGGCGCAGTAAGAGATGAGCACTTTGCACGATTGAGCGAAGGACAGCATCCTGACAATGCCGCACAGCTTGTCAAGCGCCAGCCGGCCAGAAACTACGAAAACGAATATGGCAAGCGGATCACCAGCGCGGAGCATCGCGCAGGATGGGATGCGACATTCTCTGCGCCGAAGTCTGTTTCTCTCACTGCGCTTGTGGGTGGCGATGAGCATGTGCGCGAAGCGCATCGCGAAAGTGTTCGCGTAGCGTTGCGAGAACTGGAACGCTATACACAGGCGCGCATCGGCAATATTCATGCACCTGAGACGACTGAAAAGTTCATCGCTGCCACCTTTGAGCACGATACTGCCCGCCCCGTTGACGGCTATGCTGCACCACAGCTTCACACTCATGCTGTCATCTTCAATGTGACGGAGCGCGGGAACAGCCAAACACGGGCATTGCAGGAACGCAGTCTCTTTCAGTCGCAACACTACGCGACTAGCGTGTACCGCTCAGAACTTGCCTCGCGGTTGCAAAGACTCGGTTATGAAATAGAGCGCGGGGAGTATGGGCAGCCGGAGATCAAGGGTTATACGCGAGACTATCTGGAAGCATCCAGTCTGCGCCGGGCCCAAATCAAAGCGCATTTACAAGAGATAGGCAGAGATGGTGCAGGTGCTGCGCAGGTTGCCGCTCATCGCACAAGGGATGGTAAAGACCTGCTCTCGCGTGAAGAGGTGCTGCAGCATCATCGTGAACTCGCTGCAAGGTGTGGTCATCAGGCGGAACGTATTGTTTCGCAGGCGCAGGAGCAAACTCGACACCAGGCGATGCAGCCGGAGAAAGCAGCGCAACAGTCTGTGACGTACTCACGCCATCATGTCTTCGAACGTTCGGCTGTGCAGGATGAGCGAATTATCCTACAAGTGGCAATCGATCGCGGTATGGGAGAAGCCACCTACAGTCAGGTGCGACAGGAATTTGAGCAGGGAGTCATTCGAGGCGAGTTTCGACGCGTGGAACGTACGGACGGCAGAGCTGCGCCGCAGTATACGACGTCTGAGATGGTTCGTTTGGAGCGGGAGATTGTTGGTTCCATGCGGCAAGGCAATCAACGCTGCTTTGAGAACTCGATGTTGGTTTCGCCCCCGTTGCGAATACGGATGGAGGACCAACACCCGGAGTTGAGCAAGGCACAGCTTCATGCAGTCGATGAGATTTGTCTGAGCCGGGAAAAGATAGTAGGCCTGGATGGCCTTGCTGGAGTAGGAAAGACAACGACGCTGGCCGTCATCCGTGAAGGAGCAGAGGCACAGGGATACACGGTCGAAGGGTTTGCCCCGACATCCCGAGCTGCGCAGAAGCTGTCCGAAGCTGGCATGAGAACTTCGACCCTCCAGCGCCACGTTGTTCGAGGAAAGCAGCCGGACACAGGAGAGAAGAGACTCTTTGTGCTCGACGAATCATCGCTGGCCTCAACGCGCCAGATGCACGAGTTTGTGATGCGTCTTCATCGGAATGACCGTGTTCTGTTGGTTGGAGACACCCGTCAGCATGAAGGTGTCGAAGCTGGCCGCCCCTTCGCGCAGCTTCAGGAAGCAGGTATGAACACGGTGAGGCTGGATGAGATTCTTCGCCAGCGCGATCCGGCGTTGAAACACGCTGTCGAGCAACTAGCGCGTGGGCAGGTAGGAGCCGCCGTCGAAAGTCTCGACCAGCGGGGCCGTGTGCATGAGATGAAGGAACGTGGGGAGCGCATTGCTGCTATCGCTAGTGAATATGCCTCATCGCCGGCAAGCACGCTGGTTGTCTCACCGGACAACCGTTCGCGTATTGAGATCAACCAGCACATTCACAAGGAACTGCAATCGCGCGGCATCGTGAACACGCAGGAACATCCTATGCAAATGCTTGTGCCGCGTCAGGAGATGACCGGCGCAGACCGCAGTTGGGCACAGCAGTATCAGATCGACGACATCCTGCGTTATTCACGAGCATCGAAGGAGACCGGCATTGGAAAGGGAGAATACGCTCGCGTGATTGCTGTCCATGCTCAGGAAAATACGCTGACCGTTCTGCGCGCAAACGGAGGACAGACGACATACGATCCGCACCGTCAGATGGGCGTCTCCGTATACCGCGAGCAGGAGAAGGTGTTTTCGATTGGCGACCGCGTCCAGTTCACGGCGCCAAATCAGGAGTTGAAGATCGCTAATCGTGAGTTCGGAACGGTGGAGAACATCGCACAAGATGGCGGAATGCGGTTGAAGCTGGACGGTGGGCGCAGCGTGGATTTCGACTCACAGCGTTTTCCACACCTTGACCACGGTTATGCCGTGACCAGCTATTCCAGCCAAGGACAGACTGCGGAACGCGTGCTGATTCATGTGGACACCGAGCTTGGCACAAAGGACTTGCTAAACAACCGTATGGCCTATGTCTCGGTTTCGCGAGGCCAGTGGGACGCACAGATTTTCACGAATGATCGCACGAAGCTGTCACTGGCGCTCAGCCATGATGTTTCGCATCAGAGCGCCTACAAGCCGGAACAGGCGATAGCTTCCATCGAACAGAAGTTTGCTCCATCGCCAGCACACGGACTGGAACAGGGCATGGGTTTAGGGCTGGGGATGTGAGCAGAACGGAATCTCTATTGAAGGAGTACACCAATGCAAACAATCAACGGCGTACGCAAGAAGCAGCCGGAACGAGTCGTAGTCGCACCGGACGCAAAGCTGCTGGTAAGCCGCGAAGAGGCGGCCCAGCTCCTTTCCATCAGCCAGCGCGGCCTGGACTACCTGATAGCGAACCGCCGATTGCCAACCCGAAGGATTGGCGGAAGAGTTCTAATTCCAGTAGCCGATCTACGCAAGTACGCACGCGGCGACCATCCTGAACGTATTGTGGTGTAAATGCCAGGGTGTGCTGTGAAGCGCGGAGCAGCTAAACTGCTGCTGCCAGCTTTCGCGCTGCGCCCCGCGCGTTTGATGGCGCTCGGCTCTGTCCTGCGCGCCTGCGGCCTGCCGTTGGACGCACCGCAATGCTTGTCTGGAGGTGCAGACGGTCGGCATAGCGCAGCAGTTTTTCGATGCTTACCTGGGAGATTCTGCCTCGCAGTAGATTGCTCACCGACGGTTGGTATTCGTCCAAAATCTGTGCGAGTTGAGCCTGTGTGTAGCCTTTCGCCCGCACGTCTTCCAGAATGACAGACAGAACTCTGCTTTGATCTTCAACGCGCTGGCTTCCGACGTGGAGAAACCCAACGCATCGAAGATGTTTCCTTTCACGATATGGGTTGGCTTATTTTCCGCTCCGCTTCTCATGTGACCTTTGCTCCTGCAATCGCTGTCTAACGAGTTTGAGGCGCTGACTCGCAATTGCGATATCTCGCCGGTCTGTTTTGTGGCTTTCTTTCTCAAAACAGTGCAATACGTAGATCCTGTTTTCGATCTTCGAAAGGTAGATCGCCCTGTACCATGCATTCACGCAATTCGCGTCGAATCTGAACTGCAGCTTACAATTCGCGAATTGCGGTCACGGGGTTCCGGCGCATCGCTCGATGTGCGGGAAGGTAGCATGCTAGCAATGACATTGCTCCCAGGAGCATGACGACGGAAACGACGGTGACGGGATCGTTGGCGCCGATTCCGTACAACAGCCGGACGATAATGCGTGTCAGTCCCAACGCAAACACCAGTCCTAGCGCCAGTCCGATGCCTGTGAGCCAGAATCCCTGCAACAGCACGAGCCGCAGCACATCGACGCGTGAAGCGCCCAGAGCCATTCGTATTCCGATCTCGTGGGTCCGCAATTGGGTTCGATAGGCCACGACTCCGTAGATTCCGGTTATCGCAAGAACCAGCCCAATCAACGCGAACATTCCCGCCAGGGTGCTCTGTATGACGGCGAAACTGCTCGCCATCTGGGTACTCTCTCGCATGGAACGCACATCGAAAACCGGCAGCCGTGTATCGATTTCGTGGATGGCGTTTTGCACCGCTGGCGCCAGGTCGACCGGATTCCCCTCGGTCTCCACCTGCACCATCGTCTCGTACCCCGCCTGGAAAAAGCTCATATACACCATAGGCTCCGGTGACTCATTCACGAATGTATGTGTTGAATTCCTCACAACGCCGACAACCGTGAAAAGCCTGCCCCACACTCTGAGTTCCTTTCCCAGCGGATCCTGACCTGGCCAGTAGCGCCTCGCCGCGGTCTGATCCACGATGAGTACCCTCGGGGCCTTTTCATCGTCATCCGGTGTAAACTCGCGCCCTTCCAGAATGGGTATATGGAGGGATTCGAAATACCGCGGGGACACCTCGGCATGCGCCACCTTCAAAGATTCATGCGGGTGCGGCACATACCCTTCCGGATACGCATCCTCGCCCTTGTGGCTCAGGGTCATCGGAATCCAGTCCGTAAGAGACGCAACCTTCACGCCAGGCAATGCCGAGACGCGATCAAGAATCTTGTGACGGATCACCTGTTCCTCGTTGTGGCTGTAGCCGGCAATATTCAGCCCCACGGTCGCAGTGAGAATGTGATCCTGCTCAAATCCGGGATTCGCACCGGCGAGATTCCGCAGTGTTCGCAGGAATAGCCCGGAGCACAACAGCAGAGGAAGTGACAGCGCGATTTGCGCCACCACCAGCCCGCTGAGCAATTTCCGGTTGCGTGAGCCGCCGGAGATACTTGCAGACTCTGCCTTGAGTACCTCAACTGCCGGCGCGTGGGACGAACGCCAGGCGGGGAGCGCGCCGCACAGCATGCCGACCAACAGGGACGACACCGCAATCCCGATTACCACCTTATGGTCCATGCTCCCGTTGAGTATGAGGGGATTCGAGTTCGCCGGAAAGAACCATGCGAATGTCTTCGAAGTCCACGATGTCAACACAAGGGCCACGGCTCCTGCGACGATGGAAAGCACCACGCCCTCCAGCACCATCTGCCGCACCAGTTGAATACGATTCGCCCCGAGCGACTGCCGGATCGCAAGTTCACGCCGCCGGGATACAAACCGCACCAGCGTGAGCGTAGCCACGTTCGCGCAGGTCAGCAACAGCACCACAGCGGCGAAGGCCAGCAGAATGGGCAGCGTCGCCGCCATGTATCCGTTGGCGCCGAATGGCGAACGCCACATGGGATCGAGCGTGATCCGGTTATCGCCGAGATGATCGTCCGGAAACGCCGCGACAATATTGTGCATCACGGTGTCGAGATCCTGAGCTGCCTGGCCACGGCTCACGCCGGGCCGCAATCTTCCTATTACGTTCAGCCAGACCGCACCACCACTGCGATGCGTCATCCGCCACACGTCCGTCCCGAGGGGATCGAGCGTTACCCACAGATCTTCACGGATCCCGGGCATTGCTCCGACAACCCCCTCTGGCGCCACACCGATCACCGTCACAGGATGCCGGGCGATCTCGATCGACTTGCCCACAATTGCCGGGTCTTCGGCATAACGCGTCTTCCAGAGCGAGTAACTCAGGACTACGTGGGGAACTGGACGTGACTCCTCTTCAGGTAGAAAGAAACGCCCCAGCACGGGCTTGATGCCGAGCACGTCGAAATAATTCGCCGACACGTTCGAAATATAGGCACGCTCCGGCTGTGCGCCGCCAGTCAGCGTGATCCAATCGTGATGATATGCGAGTATTCCGGCGAAGGTGTGGTTCTGCTCGCGCAGATCGCGATAGTCGAGATACGAGAAGGGCGGAGTCGGAGAGAAGTTCCGTTCCCCCCGCTGCAGGCTAACAAGATCGCCCGTGTCCCGCGCGCCAGGAATCGGACGCAACATTGTGCCGTCGATCCAACTGAATACGGTGCTGTTGGCGCAGATAGCTACTGCCAGCATCGCCGTCGCGGTGATCGAAAAGCCGGGGCTCTTGCGCAGTTGCCGTAACGCGTAACGGACATCCCGGCCTAGTTGTTCAAGCCACGCTTGGCCCCACATGTCGCGCGTCACATCTTGCACTAGAGGAATATTTCCAAATTCCCGCGCCGCCTCTTGTCGCGCCGTCTCTGCCGTCTCGCCTCGCGCCACTCGATCTGCAATCGCCATCTGCAGGTGCGCATCAATCTCTTCCTGCAATTCGCGCTTGCGCCGCTGAAAACCGAAGCTCGGGAACCACTTCATGACTCACTCTCCTCTGGCTTGACGTACACCACCGACCCAATCGCTTCGACAATCCGCTCCCATCGGCCCAGATCAGAGGCCAACTGCTTTTTCCCCTTGGCCGTGATTCGGTAATATCGGGCTTTTTGCTTGCTCTCTGACTGCTTCCACTCAGACTGCACCCAGCTCTGACGCTCCAATCGATGGAGAGCCGGATACAGTGATCCGGTCTCCACCTGAAGCAAGTCTCCGGATCGCAAACGTAAAGCCTGGACAATTCCGTATCCGTGCTGCGGTCCCCATTGCAGGGTCTGAAGAATAAGCATGTCGAGTGTTCCCTGCAGCAGCTCGATTCGGTTCTTATATTGGCTTCTTTCGTTCATAGATGTAGACACTCTACTTGCATTGGGAGTAGAGTGTCTACTCCCCCGTCATGGCGGTGCCTCAATTCAAAGCCGTGCTTATAGCAACTCCTCAGATGAGATCGGAATCCGGCCTGACATTCCGGTCGAAACAGTCCGCTGTGTGGCCTGCTGACCCACGCGGTCGGCGCGGCTGCCGGGAGCCAGCAGGAAAGACTTGCTATTTGCCCAGATTCCACATAATGGTTTGACCCCAACCACTCGCCTCTTCATAAGACCTCCATTGGCCAGGTCGATTCGGACGCCAGTGTGCTGTCGGCGAAGTGAGCCAATGCAGGGGTTCCCACGGCTTCCGTGTCAGCTATAGATCCGTCTCAAGAATGACCCGACTCAGCGAATGATCTCTTCCGAGCCTTATCATTGACTGACAATAGGTCATTTGGGGCGCTTCGATCTTACGCTCAATTACGCTTATTTATCATAGGCTTACGGTACTCATTGGAACTCAAAATCCGCAGACTATGCTGAGAAATTCTGGTGTCAGTTCTGGTGTCAGTTCGAATTGTATTTTGCAGCGATTTCCTGCGTCGCAATGCAAACATGATTTCGTGGTAATAAGCTGAAAATAAGTCACATATAGACACTATGCAGGCCCCTGCTACTCTATGCAGACTCACGTGGAACGGTTTCCTAAACCGCAGGTCGGAAGTTCGAATCTTCCCAGGATTACCATAAGATAAACAGCTGGTGAGCATTACCCTTCCCAAATTCCTCAGTGCCATATCCCACAGGCTTAGGATCAAACCAGAGGAACCAAAACAATGGGCTACCGGAAGATAAATTTAGAACTCATAGTCTTCGCAGATGACACGGATGCGGTGGTCGAGGAATTGAAGGCGGAGCTTGACCGGCTCGAAGAGCGGCACCAGATTTTTGGCGGTGGAATCGAAAGCGTTCCTGTCCAGCATAGGAATACGCGAAAGAAAACAGCCATCATGCACACCAGTGCGGCAGGTGAAAAGGCGGTTCATGCTGTCAAGGCCGCGGGTGACAAGGTAGCTAACGCCCTCCGCGAAATCATCTGAATATAACTAACTCCACAGGCGTCGCCAGTTGAATCTGGTGCGCAGATGTTGTCCACGGTGCAGGATACGGAGTAGAAAGTGATTGAGCTTCGCCCTTGGTCGCGTCCCAGAGCTCCGTTCCCCAGGCGCCATTCTCCTCGTCAATATAGTTTCAGCTTAAAACCCGCACGCATATATCTTTTGACATTGCCGCAACTTCGCCTTATAAAAAGCTAGTCCGCGCTATTTTTCACCTCGCTGCAGCTCAGAGCACGAAGGCGGTTCTCGTGGCTTGCAGTTCAACATTCACCGTTTAACGCAATGGGATGCACGGGAAGGCGGTGAAAATCCGCCACTGCCCCGCAACTGTAAGCGCACTTCCGCGCGTCGTTCATTCTTAAAGGCCGCGGAAAAAACTGGATATTACGTACCACTGGAGCGCGTCGCTCCGGGAAGGTGATCCAGCTAAGCGCAAGTCAGGAGACCGGTCCCTTGTGCTGTCAACCGCGTTCCGAGGGGAACGGAGGAACTATGTCTTTGTCTTTGCGGCGCAACCGCCGTCGTGCTCTGCTTTTCGCCTTTCTCCTGCTTTCCACGCCCATTCTGCAAGCCGTAACCGTCCATGGAACCGTCACCGATACCCTCGGCGAGCCCATCACTAATGCGACCGTCGCTCTCGTCCAGAACGGCAAGGTCCTTTCGAATGCGCGCAGCAGTTCCGACGGAACGTATGAGATCAGCGCACCCGCCTCCGGTCAGTTTTACATTCTCGCCGGCGGCACCTCCTTTCGGCAGCTCACAACCAGAAGCTTCTACGGCGGAAAGTTCGATGCTGTCGAACAGAACGTCGTTCTCGAGCCTGAATGGGTGCGACAGTCCATCGTTGTCACCGCTACCGGTACGCCGCAGCCACAGGCCCAGGTGAGCGCGTCGGTCTCCGTGCTTACCAAGACCGATTTCATGAACCGCGCCGACATGGTTGATCCGTTGCGTCAGGTTCCCGGTTTCGACGTTGTACAGACCGGCCAGCGCGGCGGCGTCACCTCGGTCTTTATTCGCGGAGGCAACTCCGACGCAAATAAGGTTCTTTTTGATGGCGTCCCCATGGAAGACATCGGCGGGCGCTTCGACCTTTCAACGGTCTCCAGCACCGGTATCTCCAACGTGGAGGCGTATCGCGGGCCGAACAGCGTGCTCTGGGGTTCCGATGCTGCAGCCGGCGTCATGGCCTTCTCCACGCCGCGCGGCAGCACGCCGTTTCCCTCCCTGCTATATGAAGGTGATGCCGGCTCGTTTGGCACTTATCGGAACGAGGTTCAACTGGGTGGAACCGTCCGCAAAGTCGATTACTATGGCGCTTTTGCCGACTTTCAGACCCGCAACTCCATCCCGATGGACGAGTATCACAACATAACATCCGTCGCGAACCTTGGTTTCGCTCCCACTAGCGCCACATCCATTCGCGTCACCGCGCGTAATGCGGATATCGCCACCGGCCTGCCCGGCGCCTATGCCTTCAACGGCATCGCCAACGACGGCAAGGAGTCCGATCAGGACATATTTCTGTCCGGAACCATCGACCACAATTTTAGCGACCTCTGGCACGCGCTGGTGCGCTATGGTATGGCGCGCAAGAGGGAAGAGTCGACGCAGTGGTACCCGGCAGGCAATCTTATCGACGGTAACTACTTCGGTAATTTTGTAACGATTAATGGTGCAAATGGATTCTCCACCGCCGGACAGGCTCTCATGAACTTCGGTGGTATCTATCCCTATACCATCGACCTTGTCTCCAATCGCGACAATCTCTACGCGCAAACGGACTACAGCATCACTCCTCATCTGGCCATCGTCGGCGGCTTTCGCTTTGAAAATGAGCGTGGAGCGGAAAACGAATGGGTCTACGACTTCAGCGAGACTCTCGAGCGCACGAACTACGACTACATGCTCGAGATAAACGGCGACTTCAGGCAGCGGCTCTTCTACTCGCTTGGTGGAGGAATCCAGGAGAACCAGCTCTACGGGACGGAAGGCACACCGCGCATCGGAGTGGCGTATTACGCCGTCCGCCCGGGCAAGGGCATCTTTCACGGAACCAAACTCTACTTCAACTTCGCCAAAGGTGTGCAGGAGCCTACCATCGATGATCAGTTCGGTTCCCTCTACGCCTTTTTGCTCGCCAACGGCGGCCAGTCTACCGTCGCTCAGTATGGCATCCGGCCCATCGGTGCCGAACTGTCACGCTCCTATGACGGCGGTGTCGAACAAAGCCTCTTCAACGAACAGGTCGTGCTCCGCGCCACTTACTTTCACAACGAATTCGGCAATCAAATCGAATATGTGGGCGCCAACCTCGTTCCCACGCTCCTCCCCAACCTCACGCCCGAGCAGCAGCAATCGCTAAGGGAATTCCTGGAGCAGGAAGGTGCCTTCGCGCTCACCCTCAATTCGATGGCCTTCCGTGCGCAGGGATTGGAGAGCCAAGTGGAATACGGTATCGGACGCAATATTTTCATCCGCGGCGGCTACACCTATCTCGACGCCGTGGTGCAGCGATCCTTCTCGTCCGACGCCGTTGGGCCAAGCTACAATCCCATGTTTCCCACCATTCCCATCGGTAACGATTCGCCGCTGGTGGGTGCGCGGCCTTTCCGCAGACCGCCGCATACAGGCTTTGCCGGATTCACCTATTCCAGCAAACACCTGACCCTCGTGGCCACCGGCGCATTTTCCAGCCGCGGGGATGATTCCACATACCTGGGCGGCAGCGATGTGAACTTCGGCAATACACTGCTTCTTCCCAATCGCAATCTCGACCACGGCTACGCCAAGCTTGACCTCGGCACCACCGTCCCAATCACATCCTGGCTGAGCTATTACATACAACTCGAAAACTACCTCAGCCAGCAGCATATCGGCCCCATCGGCTATCCCTCGCTGCCCGCCAGTGTCCGGACAGGCTTACGCTTCACCCTCGGTCGCAACATCCGCTAGCTAGAGGCCATGGCCAATACCTGTGAGCGAAGGGGCGCGCCTGGCGTTGTAGCTCGAGCTGGATTCGTCAACATGGAGCACATGACGATCCAACGGATGGAGCACGTCGGCATCGGGATGGACGACCTCGCGGCGGCAACCGGGTTCTTCATCGAACTTGGACTCGAGCTGCAGAGAGAAGGGCCGGTCGAGGGTCGCTGGGTGGACCGCGTCGTGGGGCTCGACGGCGTCCGGGCAGAGATCGCGATGTCGCAGACCCCGGACGGCCATGGACGACTCGAGCTGTCGAAATTCCATACGCCGCCGCCCCCGGGGCGGCAACCGGCACGCGCCGGCGAACACACCAGTGATCCGCCGTGTCGCACTTGCCGTCGAGACATCGACGCCGTCGTCGCCGGCATGCGAGCCCGCGGCGCTGAGCTCGTCGGCGAGCTGGAGCGCTGGGAGGACAGCTACCGGCTCTGCTACGATTATCGTCGAGCTGGCAGAGCACGTCGGCTGACAGGGTCTGGTCCGCCGCCGACCCCCGACCAACCTGACTAGGCGACAGCAACGATCCATGACACGCTCTCCGTGTCCGTGATGCAAAGTATTCAGCAGGACGGTCTTCGTCACGCTTTTGAGCCCCAAGGCAGGCGCTCTTGCCCTTTCTAACTCCTAATCGCTGAACCCCTGTCTCATTCGATCCCAAGCCGCCGCTGCATCGCCTCCAGCGTCACGCCCTTGGTCTCCGGGTAGAACGCGAGCACGACGAAGAATTGCAGAGCCATCATCGCGGAAAAGAAGATGAATGGCGCCCCCGCGGACATCGCCGCAATCGACGGAAACGCCTTCGTGATGATCGCATTCATGATCCAGTGCGAAGAACTGCCCAGGCTCTGACCCTTCGACCGCACTCGCGTCGGGAAGACCTCGCTGATGTAAACCCAGATCACCGCCCCCTGTGAAATGGCGAAGAAGAAGATGAAACCCACCAGCAGCCAAACCAGATCGCTCTGATGGCTATTCGATAAGAAGATCGCGGCAACACCGGCGAGGCACACCGCTGTTCCCACCGAGCCAATAAGCAGCAGCGTCTTGCGGCCTAACTTATCAATGACTGACATAGCGAGCATCGTCGCCACGAGGTTCATCCCTCCGATGATCACCGCCTGCTTGTCCGCTGACAGGCTGCTGAACCCGCCGGCGGCGAAGATGTCATTCACGTAATAGAGAATGGCATTGATGCCTGAGAGCTGATTGAACATCCCGATACTGACGGCCAGAAAGATCGGCCGCAGGTATTTGCGCTGAAAGAGGGGTTCATCTCGTGACGCTCTCTCCAGATGTATCGAGTCGATAATCTCCTTCAGCTCCGCCTCGGAATCGGGCGAACCCATCAGACGCAAGACTTCCCGCGCTTCATCAATGCGTCTCTGCGTCACCAGCCACCGTGAGCTGCGTGGAATGGCATACAGCAGAATGAGAAATAGAATGGCCGGAGCCGCTGCCACGCCCAGCTGCCAGCGCCACTGGGCAGCACCCAGGTTCAGGCTAGCGATTACGAAGTTGGACGCGTAGGCCAGCAGAATGCCAATGACGATATTGATTTGAAAGAGACCGACCAGGCGGCCGCGCCACTTGGCCGGAGCAAGCTCGGCGATATACACGGGTCCCAGGACGGAAGACCCGCCGATGCCGAGTCCGCCGATGAATCGGAAGAAAAGTAGCGAAGGCCAGTTCCAGGACAGCGCCGTACCCAACGCCGAGGCGACATAAAGCACCGCCATGATACGCAGTGCCTCGCGTCCCCCCAGCTTCTGTCCCAGTTCACCCGCGGATATTGCGCCGATGATCGTTCCCAGCAGCGCAATCGATACCGTGGTTCCCAGCCCGCTGGGTGTCAGATGGAAGACCTCAGTAAGCTGGTGCGTTGTGCCGGAAATAACGGCGGTATCGAAGCCGAAAAGCAGTCCGCCCAGTGCGCCCACCAGGGAGCCTTTTGCCAGATAATAGTTCAGCCGCATGTATATGTTTTACCGTGGCCCGGATTTCTCGGTTTGATCAGCCTTGTCCGTTTGCCGTGAAGGGAAGAATACACGCTCCGAGCAATCCCGCGTCGGGCCCCAGTTCAGCTGGCAGTACGTGAGTTGCTCCTTTGGGATTGTTCTTCGCCACCGGGCTGTCGGGCTCGGTCAGCCGGTAGACATAGCTGCGGCGGTGCAGCTCTTCGAAGATGGCTGGCTTCAGCAGTTCCCATGCCTGCACCAGCCCACCGCCCACCACATATAGCGGCAGGTTCAGGGTGTTCACCAGCGCTGCCACGCTGATTCCCAGCGCGCGTCCCGCATCCGTGTAGATCTGCCTGGCGTCAGCGTTGCCGTCGAAAGCGGCTTCCGCCAGTGTGCGCGCTGACCATTTTTGTTCGGCCAGTGTCTTTTTGACCAGCCCCGGTGCAGTTCCGGCCGCAATCCGCAGGTTTGCCGTCCTCACTACTGCTGTCGCCGAAGCATACATCTCAAGACATCCGAGGTTTCCGCACGGGCATTGCGGCCCGTCGGGATAGATCGTAGCGTGGCCTGCCTCGCCCGCCATTCCCGTCGCGCCATCAAAGATTTTTCCGTTGAAGATGATACCGTTACCGACGCCGGTGCCCAGCGTGAGCATGCATAGCGAATCCAGGCCCATCGTCAGACCGCGCCCCAGCACACACTCGGCCAGAGCCGCCAGATTCGCGTCCTTCTCCAGGAACACACCCTGCTTCAACCGCTCTTCCAATTCGCAGCGCAGATTGAAGCCGTCCCATCCCGTTAGGTTCGGAGGATTGTGCAAGCGCCCAGCCGGCAACTCCAGTGGCCCCGGAGTTCCCACTCCGATTCCAGCCAGCTTATATTGCGAAGAAAAGCGATTTTTAAGGTCAAAAACCGCGCCGCACAAGTCATCTGCCACTGCGCTGCGGCCTGCCGCCAGACGCGTCGGAAGAAGAATCGTCTCCAGCAATCCGGCATCGCGGGTATAGGCTGCGATGCGCAGATTGGTGCCGCCCAGGTCTACACCGATGGTGTAATTTTGCGCCTGCTCATTTGCCATAAATCCGACTTAGTTAAAGATGCGGACCGACCGAGGACTAAGAACGGAACTTCTCAAAGCGGCAAAGTTCGCCTAGCACTGTTATCGTTATCCTAAAGAAATATACAGCAAACATCCGCCAGCGAAAACGATTTTACTCGGTGCCTCTTCGGGGCGAGTCAGGAAAAAATTCTTGTCTCGCCTTCGCCGAGAGCTGCGATCTTGTCGCGCACGCCCGCCCGTCCTGCGGCCGCCATCAATCGTGGCAGCGGCTCGTCAATCGGCTCCTCAGAGAGGCGAAAGGTCCCGTAATGCATCGGAACCATCCGTTGTGCGCCAAGATCGAGAAATGCTCGTACCGCGTCGTCCGGGCTCGTATGCACCCGGCGAAATCCGTCAGGCCTGTACGCCCCAATCGGCAGCAGCGCAATCTCCGGAGCCAACCGCTCGCCAATTTCCTTGAAGCCCTTGAAGTAGCCTGAGTCGCCAGAGTGATACACCGACTGCTTGCCATGCCGCAACACGTACCCGCCAAAGCCTCGATGCGTGTCTCGAATCATCCGCGCGCCCCAGTGCTGTGCCGGCGTCATCGTGATATCCACTGTGCCAACTCTCACCGATTCCCACCACCGCGTCCGCAGCACATCTGCAAAGCCCAAGCTGTTCACCAGGTCTTCCACCCCCGCGGGTACGACTGCCACGGGAGCCTTCCCCCGTAACCTGCGCGTATTACGAATAATCGTGCGCAGAGAAGGGAAATTCAGATGGTCCATGTGCGCATGCGTCAGTAGGACAGCATCGATGGCGGGAAGGTCTTCGATCCGCACTCCCGGCAGACGAAGCCGGTGAATCAGAACCAGCCACTTTGCGAAGACCGGATCAACGAGAAAGTTCAGTCCGCCTACTTGCAGCAGAAACGATGCATGGCCGATGAACGTAACCGCCAGCTCGCCAGGCGCCACGAGCATCGGCCTCTGTTGCGTGCCTTGCGCGGGTTGAAAGGCCGAACGGCCAATAAGGTTCAGGGCAAACCGCAAACCCGGCTGCCGCGAAGGTCGTAACGAAGATTTTTGAGGCAAGACCAGCTCCACATATATGGATGCTGGCAACGACCCGAAGATTCCCGGAATTGGGACGAGCCGAACAATGGGCGAAGCCTAGCGCCCCGCCCATAGCGATCCGCGGACGCCTCTAAAGCTGCTGTTGCCCTGCTGCCGGAGGCGCCGTCTCCACCGACTGAAAGCCGATCTTGGCGTGCGTTCCATCGCAGAATGGTTTGTTCGACGAGGCCCCACACCGGCAGAGCGAAATTGCCGGCTTACCCGTTAGATCCCACTGACCGCCATTCGCATCCAGCAGCTTGATTGAACCTTCCACCCGATACGGCCCATTCGGCCGAACTGTAATCTTCACTTCGTTCCCTTGCATTTCGTTCTCAGCCACGCCGCACTCCTCTAAGAAATAATTCTCGCTCCCGAGTCTATCAGTTGCATCGAGCGTGCCAGAGTGCCGGGTGCCTCACGTCCGGAGTCTTGGACGTGGGTCTTGCCTACACCCTGTACGCTACCCCCTAACCCCTACCCCCTACCCAGCCGCTATCATGTTTCCACCCGCATGCTCATCCTCGACGAAGCCCAGGTATACCGCTACCTTACCTATGAAGCCCTCATTCCCGCAGTCGAGCAGGCCCTCATCCGTTTCTCCAACGGCGGGATTACGCAGCCCGTCCGCACCATTCTGCCCGTGCCGCAGCACCATGGCGTCTTCGGACTCATGCCTGCCATCGACGGCGACCTCATGGGAATCAAGCTCGTCACCTTCTACCACGACAACACCTCGTTGCCCACGCATCAGGCCGTCATCCAGCTCTTCCGCGCATCCACTGGTGAGCCGCTGGCCACGCTCGACGGACGCCTCATCACCGAGATGCGCACTGCTGCCGCCTCCGCCATCGCCGCCCGCCTCTTCACTGCCGAGAAGCCGCAGACCCTCGCCATCCTCGGCTCCGGAGTCCAGGCCCGCGCCCATCTCCAGGCGCTTCGTCTCCTCCGCGATCTTCGCGAAGTCCGCGTCTGGAGCCGCACACCCTCTCATGCCCACGCCTTCGCCCGCGAGACCGGAGCCATCTCGCTACCTATAGAAGAAGCTGTACGCGGAGCCGACATCGTCATCGGCGTAGCTAACGTTTCCGAGCCCTTGATCTTCGGCAAATACCTCTCGGAGAGAGCTTTCGTCGTGGCCATCGCAGCCGTGGGAGCGGCCAAACGCGAGCTCGACGACGAAGCCATGCAGGCGAATATTATCGTCGAATCATGCGAGGCCGCACTCCGCGAATCTGGCGACATTATCGATAGTGGCGCGCCTATCTACGCCGAGTTAGGAGAAATTCTCGCCGGAAAAATCTCACCGCCTCCGCAGGACCACCGCGTAGTCTACAAAGGCCTCGGCATCGCAGCAGAAGACCTCGCCGCTGCTCGCCTCGTCTACGAAGCCGCAATCGCCTAATCCCTGTTCCCTGTCTTTGCTCAATTTCGTCCCTGCTTTTCCTCAAATCCACCTGAGTTCTCCGCCTCCGGCACTCTCCCCATCGAAGACTAAAATTGAATCAGCACAATGGCTGAATTCACCCATCTGCACCTGCACACGGATTACTCCCTCCTCGATGGAGCCTGCGACGTAGAAAAGCTCGTTCAGCGCGTCTCCGACATCGGCCAGAAGGCCGTCGCCATCACCGACCACGGCAACATCTACGGAGCCGTCCACTTCTTTGACGCGGCGAAAACCCGTGGCATCAAGCCCATTCTCGGATGCGAGCTCTACATCTCTCAGAAAGAAGATCACCGCGCCGATCCGCAGGGCGACGACAATAACCACCTGCTCGTGCTCGCCGAGAACGAAGAAGGCTACCGCAACCTTGTGCGCATTACATCTGAAGCCTCGCTATACGGCTTCTATCGCAAGCCGCGCGTCAGCAAGAAATATCTCGCCGAACACTCCGCTGGACTAATCGGTTTTTCCGGATGCCTTGCCGGCGAACTATGCGACAACCTAATGAAAGGGAACTACGTCGCCGCGCGTGCAACTGCCGCACAATATCAGGACATCTTCGGACGCGGTAACTTCTTCCTCGAG
>Ga0206795_1076_pt1 | contig 20844 bp, 20 predicted proteins | sample Alteio_BWOrgCont_71_FD_152872 | JGI IMG/M metagenome (GOLD analysis project Ga0206795, IMG submission 152872) | Enriched cells from forest soil in Barre Woods Harvard Forest LTER site, Petersham, Massachusetts, United States -... | ecosystem: Environmental > Terrestrial > Soil > Temperate forest >... | reverse complement strand
TTCCCGCCAACCGAGGAAAACGTGATCGCGGGCGGGAAAATCTATCTGAACGAATGCGCGGGTTGCCACGGCACACCGGGAAAGCCCAACAAGTATCCTGGAGTGCTATTTCCCCCAGCGCCCCAGTTGCCGACGGCGGGAACCGAATACACGGAGGCACAGCTCTTCTGGGTCGCGAAGCATGGCGTTCGCCGCACAGGCATGTTTGCCAACGGGCTGTGGGACTCGGATGAGCATCTGTGGAAGGTGGCGGCCTTTATAAAACGGATCCAGTCCCTCCCGCCGGGGGTGAGTGCTGCCCTTGAGGAGAAGAAGAGCGACTGATCGGATTCCTACTCCCCCATCCTTGCGCAGCAGGGGTGGGAAACCTTTCGTACTCGTGATAACGCCCTCCCTGAGCACCGTGTGGTGAAGAGTGGGTGCTATCCATTTGCCGGGAATATCTGACTATTGCTTGTCGTCGCGCGGACCACCGGCGGAAGCAACCGGATGGCCCAATTTGGAATGCCCACCAACTTGACTAGAAAATATGGGGAGGATCCCAGGTCTCAAAATCGAGACCTGGGTTTACCGGTATGGCGGTCAATCGACCCCTTTACCTGGCGGCATTGTTTACTCGACTTTGTAAAATGTTGTGCTGATCGCATGTGCGCCGAGCACAGAGTGAACCTCTCGGCCTTGCTTGACCACCAGGAACGCCAGGTTCAACGGAACAAGATTGCCCGAGGGATCGACACTATTCGGGGTAAAGACTACCGCCGTTCCAGTGCAATCAGAATTGACGGTATAGGTGCCGGTAGCCTTAGTCCAGCCGGGTTCCAACAGCTTGCCGTCAATTACAGTGCTCTCCAGCCAGCTTAGGTTGCCTTTGCCATCGAAAGTGGTCAGGCCTACGGAGCGGAACTGAAGGGAAACGCCAGGCGCGGGGAGGAGCAAGCCTTCGGCTGCGTATCCGTAATCGCCAGAAAGCGTACGGTCGGAGCAGTGTCTGAAGTTTGACTGGGCCATGGCAGTTGCGCTTGATGCGAGTAAGCAGCTAGCGATCATCATGGGCATCGCGAGCATCGAGACTTTTGAAAGCAATTTGTTCGTCATATAGACCTCCTTCAGGTCTGAGGTAAGTTGCTTCGTTTTTCCGGCGGACTGCTTCGAGCAAGGCCGGGCGTAATTCACCTGAGCCCTGAGGTTGAAAATCAGGAACGGCAATCCGAGATCGAGTTGGTTTGAGGTTCGCCGGATGGCGATCCTCAACCGTGTGCCCAGCACCATCGCATCGCTTGCCGGGAGCGATCAATGCACGGAAGGTGAACTGATGGTGAACTGCGGAACTGCCGGGCAATGTGCGGTTTGGCTGCGCAGGTGAACTGTTTCTCCCCGTTCCGGTGGGACCGGCGTAGAATGCGAGACCAACGAAGTGAGGTTTTCCCTGGTCACTGACCGTTCATTTCCGGTTTGTGCGCGCTTTGACCGATTCCAGGTCGATCTAAGCAGAGGTGAGCTGCGAAAAGAGGGCATAAGCGTAGCCATCCAGGAACAGCCCCTCCAGGTACTGCGCATGCTTTTGCAGGCCGACGGAGAAGTGGTTACGCGCGAGCAATTGTGCGCCGCACTCTGGCCGAAAGACACCTTTGTCGACTTCGAGCACGGAGTCAATACCGCCGTGAAAAAGCTACGGCAGGCGCTCGAGGATTCGGCAGAGCGGCCTAGGTTCGTCGAAACACTTCCAAGGATCGGCTACCGCTTTATGGTTCCTGTGGAGTGGACGAACAGCAGAACCGGTATTAGCTTGCTGCCCAGCGTTGTAACGATTGCTCCGCTGGAGACGCCACCTGTCTCGCCACCGCTCGTCTCGCAACAGGCCCCGGAGGAGACGACGCCGATCACGCAACAGGACCCGCCAAAGCGTAACTGGATGTTGAGAGCATCGATCGCAGCGGCAACCTTAATAATGATCACTTCGGTCTTATGGTTGTTTGTCGGAAATAAGTATCTTTCCCAAACCCAAGTAGGAAGGTGGATTGGTTGGGTCGCCACGCAGCGTTCCTCAGAGTCTGGTCCGGCTCTCAGCCAGCGGCGCTTGACGGCCAATCCCCATGACGCGCCCCTGACCAGCGGCGTGATTTCGCTGGATGGCAAGTATCTGGCCTACTCGGACCCAACCGGGCTCTATCTGCGACAGGTGGACAGCGGAGAGACTATCGCCGTGCCGCTGCCCAAGGGATTCGACGCGATGCCCGAGAGCTGGTTTCCCGATGGCGTTCATCTTGTTGCCTCCCATTTCGATGACTTAGAAAAGAAACCGCCCAGCCTTTGGGAGATATCGGTTGTAGGTGGGACTCCACGAAAGCTGGCGGATGGGGGTTTGTCGGCGAGAGTATCGCCGGATGGCTCGAAAATAGCATTCTTCAGAGGCAAGTGGGATGACGAAGAGATCTGGCTGATCGAGACAGACAAGAACATCGCCAAGAAGATCGTGGACGGCGGCGGAGATCATTTTGGGCCGATAGCCTGGTCGCCTGACGGCAAGAGATTTGCTTGCGTGAGAATGCCCGATCGCTTCAGCACGGTCGGACTTGGGCAGCGAATCGAAGTTTTCGATGCGGAGACGGGGCGAGGCGAGACTATTCTGTCAGATTTTCGACTCGGCGGGGCCGTGGCATGGCCAGACAGTAGACGCCTGATCTATGCATTGCAGGAAGCTCCGCCCAACGACCAGAACTTTAACCTCTGGTGGTCCCGCCTCGACCCGTCCACCGCCCGGCTTTATGGCCTTGCAGCCCGCATTACCAACGATCAAACCCCGATCGCCGGCATCAGCGTAACCAGTGATGGAAAGCGCATCGCATTGCTTCGTCGCGAGTTCCAGACAGACGTTTACCTGGCGGAATTACTGGCGCAAGGCCAGTTGAGCGCGCTTCGCCGCTTCACCCTGGACGACCGAGACGACTGGCCGTCCGCTTGGACACCGGATAGCAAAGCGGTCCTGTTCGTCTCGAATCGAGATGGGCCGAACCATATCTTCAGGCAATCGACCGATGCGACGCATCCAGATTTATTGATCGGCGGGAAAGATAATCTGGGTCATCCTCACCTGACTCCCGACGGCCTAAGCGCCCTCTACCTGGTCTTTCCTTCATCCGGCAAATCTACCGACAACTCGCGGCTCATGCGTGTTCCGCTCGCTGGCGGCCCCTCAGAGCTAGCCCTCGAAGAGCCGGGAATTGGAGAGTACAGATGCGCCCGGTTACCCTCGACCCTGTGCATCTACAGCCGGATCGATAATGGACAGCAAAGATTCTTCAGCTTCGATCCGGCGGGAGGAAAAGTGAGTGAGCTTCCGGCCGCGAAGAGGCCGTCCGATGACGGGCCGGGTAGCGCCTGGAGCCTTTCGCCTGATGGTAAATACCTGGCGAGCCCCAAATCGGCAAATCCGCTGGAAGCGGCAGGACTTCGGATCCTTGATCTGACCAAAGGCACACCGCAGGAAATTTCGCTGCCGAATTTACCGCTCATCATGGGGATGGATTGGGCGCCGGACAGCAGAAGCTTATGGGTAGGCGGCTATATGGGCAGGAGCTCCGGAGGCACTCGCTCAGGACTTCTCAAGGTCGACCTTACGGGCAGAGTCAAGACGATTCTCGAAGGGTCGAGCATGGCGGTCTGGTTTGCCGTTCCTTCTCCCGATGGCCATCGCCTGGCAGTTATGGCACACACTGACAGTTCAAATGTGTCTCTTCTAGAGAATTTCTGATTCCACGAATGTCCTTTGTTTTCTGATCACTAGGTCAAAACAGCCTGTTGCTAGCCGGTTGCACGCTCATTTTGCTCCAAGGTGGGCGGATCGCATTGGGCACAACATCGTGCGATACTGCCATTTTCATTTTGTTGCTTGGAGAAGCTGGCTGGACAAGCCGCTGAGATCGCGAAAACATTCGACATCTTCTGCCCGGCACCGATGTTGCGATTCCATTCTGGGTAGGTCAACACTGCTGTTGCACGAAGCCACCGTCCGAAAACAACGGAGACAAATGGAATCGGAGGTGCCGTCAGCATTACGACGGCGCGCATAGTCGGTCTTCTTCTTAAACATAGGGTGGTTCCTCTATCCTCACAGCATGTTCAAGGAACTCAACCCCAAAATCTGAGCAATTTTGAACTCTCTTTTTTCTTGCTACACGTTTCGCCTTTCATTCGCTATACTGGCTTCTATGTTTCAAGGGCCGACAGCCACGTGCGCCTTCGTCATTCGCTGCAAAGAATGCCGAGAGAACATCCCTGCGATGGTCGAGACGTTGCCTGCATCATGGATAGCAGTCAAGTGTCCTCTCTGTGGTGAGCACCGGCGCTACCTGCCCACGGAAGTCTTTCAGGGCCGCGTGTCCTACCAACTCCTCAGGAAACCAGTGCGCTCTTCGCAGGGCGGGGCGAGGTAGCGGTGTTCGACCCCAACGCAAACATGCCACGTATCAATCGGGGAATGGTGGTTCATGGCCACGATCACAGCAACAAAGATGCCGTGGCGAGATTCTTGAACAAGCTGGGTCTTCAGCCTGTCATTTTGCAGGAGCAATCCGATGAGGGACAAATCGCGCCAACCCTCCCCCCGATTATCTGATCCTTGAACACGCAACGACCCCAATGAACGTCGTCCTCAATCGCTCACATCGCTTGCCACATCCTTAGATGAGTCTGGATGCTGAGCCACAAGCAATCAATTCCTAACGGCCCTCCACTCGGCATGCCGGCCATGAATCCCATATATTCCCGACATATGATTTCCGTCGATCTGTCCCCGAAACGTGAGCACGTTGCGGGTCTTCGTGCTGAATTCAATGTGATGCCCGTTCACTGTGCCTTGAATTCCTCCCGACTGGTTGGGCCCCTCGAAACGTCCTGAGAGCTGACTGCCATTTTGATGGATCTGGACGTGTTTCTCGACAGTTTCGTTGTTATCAATGTTCTTTGAGAAAATCGTCCAGTTGCCCCGAGCGTCTTCAGGCGGCTGTTGCGCCCGGGCTGCGCCCCTCGCACCGAACAGCAGAACGGCCAGAAGAAGTACCCATGACCTTGAGAATCGCCTGCCCATAAATGCTCCCCTGAATATGTTTCTTCGACAGAAGTGAAGACTAGACGAGAATATATTGGCACGCTATTCGAGCCAACGCTTGCCTGAATCGCTATGCCGGAGCGTGCGCATCGAGTCCTCCCGGCACGGAACTAGGGAGATCGTCATGGTGCAGCTTCCAGACGGGTAGAATGCTGCCGCGACCTCCGGCAACTCGCCATCAATTCGTAATTAATCGCGCATCTCTACCCACTCCCGATCAGCTATCCTTGAGCACACCAAGGAGCCCCCATGAACGTCGTCCTCTACAGCCCCACCGGAATGATAGGCAGCCGCGTCCTCACCGAACTCGTCTCGCGCGGCCATAACGTCACCGCCATCGCACGCGATCCCTCCAAAGTTCCCGCTAAGCCCGGCGTAAATGCCGTCAAGGGAGACATCTTCGACACTACAGATGTCGCTGCCAAGACCGTCGGCGTCGATGCCGTCATCAGCGCCTACGGACCCGGCACAGGAGACGTGAACGACCTCCTCAAAGCCACCCGTTCCCTTATCGCCGGCCTCGACAAGTCCGACGTCAAGCGCCTCATCTTCGTCGGCGGAGCTGGCAGCCTCCTCGTCACTCCCGGAGTGAGCCTCATCGACTCCGGCCATCTCCCCGAGGAATACAAGGTCATCGCCATCGCCCACCATGACGCTCTCTCCCTTCTGCGCCAATCCGATCTCGACTGGACCTACTTCTCACCCGCTGCCTTCATTCAGCCCGGCGAGCGCACCGGCAAATTCCGCCTCGGCACCAACTCCCTTGTGGCCGACGAGAAGGGAAACAGCTCCATTTCCGCCGAAGACTACTCCATCGCCTTGGTCGACGAACTCGAAAACCCCAAACACATCCGCCAACAGTTCACCGCCGCCTATTAATCCCGGCCACCCCTCGCCAATCAATCATGTTGAGTGCCCCAATCATCTGGGTGACAATGAAATCAGCGTTGCCAAAATTGCTACGGCGGTAAACTTGGCGGAGTCGCGCAGTGTAACGTTTGCAGATTGCGGAAACTTCGTTCGGCAATGTATCTACGATTTAGCTGTAACCTTCCATTGAATTACCGGCAACCAGTACCATGAAAACTTAATAGAATGAATGATTTGAACGTCATCCCGGGAGAATTGGGAGGGTGGGGGAGGAGTACCTACCCGATCGTCTGCAGCCTTGGCTCAATCCCAGTTTCTGATATCTCGAGAAATCCCACTGACACCGGCAGTGAAAACCGCCTTGGACCAGCGCTGCCAGGATTGAAATAAAGCACGCCCTTCCGCCATTCAATCGCCGGATGATGCGAGTTTCCACTGATCACCGCCGCAATCCCCGCGGCGACCGGCTCGAGGTCCAGCACCAACCGATCGTGCAGCATGTAGAGACTCACTCCGCCCAGATCCACCAGCTCCGTCTGTGGAAGACGCCCGCAACGCCCACCGCGATCAACATTCCCCCGAATCGCCGTCACCGGAGCAATCTGCCCCAGCTGGTCGAGGATGAACGCGTCACCCACGTCGCCAGCATGCAGAATGTGCTCGACCCCGCGTAGTGCGGCAACGGCCTCAGGCCGAAGCAGCCCATGCGTGTCGGAGATAACACCGATGACCATCGCTACAGCCCGATACTGAGCCGTGTGCGCGGGTCCAGGTAATCCCGCAGGGCGTCCCCCAGAAAGTTGAAGGACAGCACGCAGAGCATCACCGCCAGCGCCGGAAAGACTACCAGGTGCGGTGCGTCAAAGAGGTGGGATCGAGCGTCATTTAGCATCGAACCCCAGCTCGCTGCCGGAGGCGGTATGCCCAGCCCCAGGAAGCTAAGCGTCGCCTCCGCCAGAACCGCACCGGCCATGCCAATTGCCGCCTGCACAATCAGGGGCTGCACTATGTTGGGAAAGATATGCCGGACGAAGATGCGTGCATCCCCCGCTCCCTGGGCCCGCGCCGCCTCTACAAACTCCCGCTCCCGCACCGCCAGCACCTGGGCCCGAACCAGCCGGGCATACCCCACCCATCCCCCAATTGACAAAGCTAGGATAAGATTAATCATCCCCGGACCGAGGAACGCGACAAACGCAATCGCCAAAAGAATTCCCGGTAAAGCAAGAAAAGCATTCATTACGAAAATATTGAGCGTCGTATCCAAAACGCCGCCATAGTATCCGGCGATACCGCCGAGCACAATGCCGAGGAGCAGCGAGCAAGCCACCACCGAGACCGCAACTGTCAGCGACAATCGTGCTCCATAGAGGATGCGGGACAGGATATCTCGTCCCAGCTCGTCGGCGCCGAGCCAGTGCGCGGCGCTGGGGGGGGCCAGTCGATGATTCAGGTCGATCGTGGTAGGATTCGCTGGCGCAAGTAGCGGAGCGAAAATTGCGGCGAAGAGAAAACCGGCGAGCAGAAGGGCGCCTAGTGCGGCAAGAGGTTGAGACGTGACATGTTGCAGGACGGGGTGGGCCATCGAAGGATAATTTAGCTTCTCATGTCGAGCGAATTCGCGGAATCGAATATGCTGGAAATGGATCCTTCTCCTCCCCCTCTGTCAGTTGCCGGTTTGCGGGCCCCTGGCCAGAAAGGACACCGAAAATTGCGCATTCTCCTCCTGGGATTGAACTATGCACCTGAGCTGACCGGCATCGGTAAATATTCTGGAGAAATGATGGAGTGGCTCGCTGCGCGGGGTCACGATGTTCGCGTAGTCACAGCCCCGCCATACTACCCCGTATGGAAAGTGCACGAAGACTACAGGTGGTGGAGGTACTGCAAGGAGATCTCGCCGGCTGGCGTGCACATCTATCGCTGCCCGGTGTGGGTGCCGGCGCGTCCCAACGGCATTAGCCGCACGGTGCACCTTGGTTCCTTCGCCACGAGCAGTCTGCCCGTCATGCTGGCCCTGGCCGCGTGGCGTCCGCATGTGGTGCTTACCGTCGAGCCCGCTTTCTTATGTGCGCCTGCCACCCTCCTCACTGCCCTCCTCTCCGGGGCCGCTGCGTGGTTGCACGTGCAGGACTTTGAAATCGACGCCGCCTTCGACCTCGAACTGCTGCCTGCCGAGGGTGTAATCCACAATTTCGCCCTGGCCTATGAGCGCCTGATGATGCGCAGATTCACTCGCATATCGAGCATCTCGACTACTATGGTTGAACGGCTGGCCGACAAAGGAGTCGAAAGCGCGAAGGCGGTGCACTTTCCCAACTGGGTGGACATCGACACGATCCGGCCCCTCGACCGCCCAAACCCGTTCCGTCGCGAGCTTGGCATCAGGGAAGATCAGATCGTGCTGCTCTACGCAGGCAATCTTGGCGTGAAGCAGGGTCTCGAGACCCTGCCGCAACTCGCGCACCAGTTGCGCGACAAACGTCAGCTGCACTTCGTCTTCTGCGGCGATGGCGCTTTCCGCCCGAAATTAGAGCAGATGACCGCCGGCTTTGAGAATGTCTCCCTCCTGCCCTTACAACCTCTTCACCGGCTGAACGAGCTGTTGAACGCCGCCGACATCCATCTTCTACCGCAGAAAGAAGGTACAGCCGCCTTGGTTATGCCCTCCAAACTCACCGGTATGCTGGCGACTGGCCGTCCGGTCATCGCGACCGCATACCCAGGCACTCAGGTTGCCGATCAGGTCTCGGGACGAGGAATTCACGTCGCCCCGGGTGATCGGGACGCGTTACGCGAAGCCGTTCTCTCCCTCGCCGCGAACGCTGATTTGCGCAAAGAGATGGGTCGGGCCGCGCGCCTCTTCGCTGAGGAGCATCTGTGCCGCGAGCAGGTACTGAAGCGATTCGAGGCGGAGATGGAGGGCTTGTTTCACACCAAAACAGAGCTGGCGATTCCGTCCTCAACCCGGCCTGAGGCCCATTCCCCAAGCCCGGAGTGAATTTGGCGTTGCCTGCGTATCCGCATAGAATCAGGTGAGTTCACATCCGGCAACATTCACTCAAATTTTTCCAGATGCATTTCGCAAACCACCCATCAGGAGCGAGTTCACTTGAAGAAGGCCCTCATTACCGGCGTTACCGGACAGGATGGAGCGTACCTGGCTGAATTCTTGCTGAAAAAAGGCTATGAAGTGCATGGAGTCAAGCGCCGCACTTCACTCTTTAATACCGATCGGATCGATCATCTCTACGAAGACCCGCACGTTGCCAGTCGACACTTCATCCTGCACTACGGTGATATGACTGATTCCAGTGTCCTCACTCATATCGTGCAGAAAGTACAGCCTGATGAGATCTACAATCTGGCTGCCCAAAGTCACGTCCAGGTGTCCTTTGAGGAGCCTGTATACACTGCGAACACCGATGCCTTAGGCACGCTCCGCCTTCTCGAGGCCATCCGCATCCTCGGGCTTGAGAAGAAGACCCGTTTCTACCAGGCCTCCAGCTCGGAACTCTATGGCCTCGTGCAGCAGATCCCGCAGACAGAGACCACTCCGTTCTATCCTCGCTCGCCCTATGCCGTGGCCAAGCTTTACGCCTATTGGATTACCGTGAATTATCGTGAGGCTTATGGAATTTATGGCTGTAATGGCATTCTCTTCAATCATGAGTCGCCCATGCGCGGCGAGACCTTCGTCACCCGGAAAATCACCCGCGCTCTGGCCCGTATTAAGGCCGGGCTTCAAGACACCCTGTACCTTGGCAACCTGGACGCGCTTCGCGATTGGGGCCATGCGCGCGACTACGTCGAGATGCAGTGGCTCATGCTCCAGCAGCAGGAGCCCCGCGACTACGTTATTGCCACCGGCGAACAGCACAGCGTCCGGGACTTCGTGAACCTCAGCGCCGAGTTCCTCGATCTGCCCCTACGCTGGGAGGGCATCGGCGTCGACGAGAAGGCCTATGACTCCAGTGGCAGTCTCGTGGTCTCAGTCGATCCCCGATACTTCCGTCCGACAGAAGTTGAGACGCTGCTCGGCGATCCTTCCAAGGCCAGGCGCGAGTTGGGATGGATGCCTCGGACCACCTTTCGCGAGTTGGTGAGGGAGATGATCGCAGAAGACCTCTCCACAGCCGAGCGTGATGCTTTGGTGAAAAAGCACGGCTTTGCCACCTACAATTTCCACGAGATCTAAATAGCGGAGATTAGTCGATGGAAAACTCCAGCAGGATTTTCATCGCCGGCCACCGCGGTCTGGTTGGCAGTGCCATCCGGCGTGAGTTGGAGCGGAAGGGGTACACCAACCTGCTGCTCAAAACTCGCTCCGAGCTCGACCTCCTGAATGACACGGCAGTAGCGAGCTTCTTTGCCGAAGAGCGTCCCGACTATGTCTTTCTTGCTGCGGCGAAGGTTGGCGGTATCCTTGCCAACGATACATATCCAGCTGACTTTATACGCGATAACCTCGAGATCCAGACCAACATGATCGACGCCGCGAATCGCTCGGGCGTCAAACGGCTGCTCTTTCTCGGCTCAAGCTGCATCTATCCCAAGCTTTGCCCGCAGCCCATCAAGGAAGAGTACCTGCTCACCGGCCCACTCGAAGCCACCAACCGCGCATACGCGTTGGCCAAAATCGCCGGCATCGAGATGTGCTGGTCTTACAACCGCCAATACGGGACAAAGTTTCTTGCAGCAATGCCCACCAATCTTTACGGCCCCGGAGACAACTTCGACCTCAACAAATCGCACGTTCTCCCCGCGCTCATCCGCAAGGCCGCGGAGGCGAAGGCCATGGGCGGGAAGAAGATCACCGTTTGGGGAACCGGCACTCCCCGCCGCGAGCTGCTCTATAGCGACGACCTTGCCGAAGCCTGCATCTTCCTGATGAAGCTGCCCGATTCCCGATTCCAGACATTGTTGAATTCCGAGGAGCCGCCGCTCATCAATATTGGTACCGGCCACGATCTCAGCATTCGCGAATTGGCCGAACTGGCCTGCTGCGTCATCGGTTTTGAGGGCACGCTTGAGTTCGACACCACCAAGCCCGACGGCACCCCACAAAAGCTGCTGGACGTGTCTCGCATCCACGCCCTTGGCTGGCAGGCTCGGACTACCCTCGAAGAGGGTATCCGCCGCACCTACGACTGGGCCAAAGACAACATGATCCTTACGCCTGTCTGAGCCCGATCAGAAGTGGAAGCGGTAACGCACCTCTCCATAAATTTGCCGTGGTTCGTTGTAGTGAAACCCGCCAAAGGTGAGGCTGTTGTCGAGAAGCACTCGAGTATTCGCAACGTTGATGGTCGTGGCTGAGACCGTGAATCTCTCGCCGAATGCTTTCCCGACAGCCAGATCCGCAGTTGTGTGTGCCGGCAGGTAGTCGCCGGTAAAGGGCGACGGCGGGTCCGGAAAGCCGTTGGAGAATCCCGAGCCGTAATACACGTTGAATGAGCCATAAGCGTGAAAGGGAAGATTCGCGTTAAAGCCGAAATTTAGCGTGTTGCGCTGATCGTGGTCCAGCGGCGAATACCCTGGCGCAACGGCGCAAGCTTCGGAACCCGGCGGAGAGCAGATGAGACCCCCGGTGATCGGGCCAATCTGCTGTGCAATCTGATTTGAATATGCCAGATGGAATTGCCCATAGCGCCACGATTGCGGGGAGCGCAGCGTAAGTTCCCACGCCTGAATCAGCGCTCCCTGCACGGTGACGGGGATGAAAATGCTCGATTCGCCGATATTGCTGTGGTCGAGGAAATTGGTGACGCGCGTCCGGAAGGTGTCCGCGTCCAGCAGCCATCCATGGTAGGGGATTTGTACGCCGAACTGATACTCCTCATCGCGCTCGCCATGCAGCGGAATGAAGCTGGTGTTATTGCCGGTGGCAAACTCGAGCACCGGGCCGGAGATTGTGGTGAGGGGCGGCGGTTGATAATACCACCCGTAGAACCCGCGGAAGACCCAGTGAAGCTTGGGGACCTGCACTGCGACGCCGAGGCGCGGGTAGAAAGTATTCTCGGTGATGGCGGCCTGGAAGTGACTCTGCCGCACGCCGCCGATAAGAGCAAGCCATGAGGTCGGCCTGTAGTTGTCTTGGACAAATGTCTCCACCAGCCCACCCGCGATACTTTGCGGATGCGAGAAGTTCGGATAACTGCCGTCGTTGAAGACAACCCCAAAGAGATCGCTCTCATGTTGGCCATAACCGTAAATGCCGGCGCTGATCGAGTTCTTCGCGACCACAGTCGAGATGGATCCCTGCAGGCCCCCGTAGTTTGCCGTTTGATCGGATGTAGTCGCCGTTGGTTGATCATGCGCGCTGGGTTCATACTTGGCGCTGTTGAAATGGTAGAAAGGCGAAAGCTGTAGGAGCGTGGACGAACTATAGGTGTGCACCCAAGTAAATGCCGTGTAGAAGTCTGTTTCGTGTTCTCCATCACGCAGGCCACTCGAGTTGTAGAGCTGGTTCTGCCAGCTGTCTGCATTGGGATCATATGGAATCTGGTAATAGTCTGCGCGAGCCTGCGTGACCACACGAAGCTGATTCGCCGAGTCGTGGTTATAGATAAACGACGCAAATCCGCCGTAGCCATTCTCGGCGTCATGAATGGGCTGTTCGATGGGTGGCTGCAGGCCATCGTTGCTGCGGTTGCCGTTGAGGCTGGTGTACCAGGCGAACTTTTCCGAGTGACCGCCCAGGCTCAGTTGATTGTTGTTCTGATAGTAGTTCCCCAAAGCGATGACCAGTTCGCCCTCGCGATCGCGTTCAAAGCCGCTGCGCGGAACAATGTCGAAGGCACCGTAGGTGCGGGTTCCCATGTCGGCCGTATAGCTGCCGCGATTCGCTTCTAAATAGTCGATGTCTTTGGGATCGATCTGTGGACCGATGTTGCTGGCGATGTTCGTGTTCGGTATGGCCACTCCGTCAATGAGCCAGCTCAGCTGGTGGCCGCCGCGCATATGCAGCATGTCATGCGTGACATAAGCTCCCGGCACGTAGTCGGTAATCATTGTCAGGCTGTTGGTGCGGTCGGCTCCCGGCGTGCGGGCGATATTCTCGCGGCTGATCAGCGTCATAGGGGTGGCGGAATCCGGATTCGTGACCGAAGATTCAGCTGTCACATGCGTAGACTGCTGCACCGTGGCGATAGACAGTTGAAAATGGAGGGCGGCCGTGGAGTCTGTTGCGACGGTGATATGTTGCTCGCCTGTGCTGAAGCCAGGTTGCGCAACAGAAAGGATGTACTCGCCCAATGGAATGGTCAGGAATCGGAACTCTCCGTCCTGGTTGGTCGTCTGTGTCTCGGTGAAGTCGGAGTCCGCAGCATGAAGCGTTACGAGCGCGCCTTTGATCGGGCGATGATGAGGATCGTGAATAACTCCTCCCACCTTGCCGAATACTGTAGCTCGAGCAACTGTCGCGGACAGCAGACTAAGAAGTACTGCAAACCATGCGATTTTCCGCATAGGTAAAAGCCTCCTCGCCATATCGGTGGCGATGAATCGTATCCAACACTGTTACGAGTAGAACGAAGCACCAGCCGAGGGTAGGACAGAGGCCCGGATCGCGCTTCTACAGGAGATACGGATTAAACGAGGAGAGCAGGAGGGCCGCGCTTTTGGCGGGAGCGATCAAAAGAAATGCCAATTTGCGCGGCAGTTTGTGGCGAAATCGCCCGCTGACGCGTTATGCCGGCGAATACAGAGGCCGCTGTCGAGGGCGTGAAGGACGGCAACAACAGAACCGCGGAAGCAGGAGTATATGGGCATTTTTCGCTGACCCTAGGCGCGTCGAAGCCCTGGCTTCCGCTCTCGGATGGCGTCGCGCAGTGATGCCTGCCGTCTCTCCGGCAGCAGGCAGGCGGAGTCGCTTCCGCCGCGCTTGTCCCGAATAGAGGCGAGACAAGCGGCAGGCTGAACAGCAGCACCAGCGAGATGACCAGCGCGCGTCGCACAGCTCATTGTAGCCCGGGTTGGCGGTTCCGGGGATACGGTTCGCTACTGCGAGCGGTTAGAGTAATACCCCTCGCGCGTCTGTACAGCTAGATCGTTCTTCTTTGCTGCCAGAGCAATCTTGTGATAACCGCTATCGCTGCTCTGCTTGTCGGGCGTGTAACCGAGCATGTACTGGCTGCGCATCTCTTCGGCAATGGTTGTGTAAATTTGGTCGGCAGTTTCTTTTTTCGTAACCTCAAATACACGTCCGCCGGTCTGCCCGCTAATCTGCTCGAGAATCTTTTTGCCGTCAACGCGTGATTCCTGCTGCTGCGGTCGTTGGCCGCCGCGTCCCCCGCCCGGGTAACCACCGCCGGGATATCCACCACCCGGATATCCCATTCCACCATGGCGTCCTCCCCCGGGGAAACCGCCGCCGTTGTTGTGCGCCTCTTCTCCCTTGTAGTAAATGGCGTAAACGACGGTATCGGCGCGTTGCGCGGCTTCGATTGCGCTGTTGAGCGTTTCCTTGCTGCCGCGATCGACCCCATCGGTCAGTACGACAATCGCTTTGCGCCCTTGTTGCTGTTTCATTACTTCGTTGGAGGCGAGATAGATCGAATCGTAGAGCGCCGTTCCGCCTCCACCGTAGTGATGACCGCCCGATCCACTCCCGGAATCTGGATCCGATCCATCGCTGCTCGTGCGTTGGAACTGTGGCGCTCCGAGTTGGTCGATCGCCGCGCGCAACTTGTTTTTGTCCGATGTCAGGTCTTCAAGCAGATCCACCTCGCGGGCGAATTGAATCAGAAAGGCCTTGTCCTTGGCGTCCGTGAGCATCTGGTCCAGAAAGTGCTGGCTGGCCTTTTCCTCATCGCCGATCACGTTACGCTGGCTCATGCTGGTATCGACCAACAGCCCGAGGTTTAGCGGCAGGTCCTTGTCGAGATTGAAGTACTTGATAGTTTGCGGACGGCCATCCTCGGCGAGGGTGAAATCGTCCTTGGTCAGATTGGGCACAATGGCGCCGTGCTTGTCGCGTACGGTTACCGCCATAGTCACAACGTTGACGTTCACCTTCACGGTGGTAGTTGGAGCATTCGCAGGGGTGGTTGAAGCACTCTGCCCCCACGCGGTGAACGGTCCTGCGAACAGGCCAAACATGGGCAGCAATAGCATGCGCCGGGGAAAAATCATTGTCATCATTCGATATACCAGCAGCGTCCTAGTAGCCGACGCACTGGTTAGACGAAAAATTTTCGCTTTGGGCCACACTCGGAACAACAAGCTTTGACGACCGGATTATTCTGCGCGACTTGAGCGCCATTGAATGACGATGTAGGCAAAATGTCCGAGTTGAATTGCCCACGCAACAACGATCGCAAATAGAAGAGGGTGATGGAAGATAGGCATCATCGCGGTCGCTCTCAGAAGCTCAACTGTTATCTGATCTGACCCTTGGATGACGCCCAGGCGTAACAAAGTTGGCTGCAACGGCATGCCGATTCCTCTGAGCCCTCGCCAGATAGTGACGTTTAATTGGAAAAGCGCGACATTCAGGGGAAAGATTTATTATTACTATTTGCTCCGGGCTTTGCCTGCGGTCTTCCACTTCAGGACCACATAAGCGAGATATCCCAGCTGGATGAGCCATGTGGCAACATACGCCAGCACAAGGTGGCGGTGAAACATCGGGTTCATGCGGCCTCCAGTGCCGCCTGTGCGGCCCGTCGTTCTGCTAACTGCTGACGGTATTCAGCTGCGTATCGCAAACCGACCACAAAAATGCCCCACGCCAGCCATCCAGCCAGATTCCACCACACGGCGGGCCACATGCTGGGGTCAAGACCCGAGTCCGCTCCTCCGCCAATCACCGGCGCCGGATGCTGGGTCCGCCACCAGCGGGTGGACATATATACAATCGGCACATCCACATAGCCGAAGATCGCCATCACCGCAGCCAGTGTGCGCATCTCCGGGCCCTCCACGAAACGCCGCAGCAACAGATACGCGACGTAGATCAGATAAAGCATCAGTGTCGTCGTCAACCGAGCATCCCACGTCCACCAGATGCCCCACACCGGCCTCGCCCATAGCGGTCCGGTGATCAGCACGACCGTGCAGAAGGCAACACCCATCTCGGCATTGGCCAGCGCAAAGGCATCCGCCTTCATCGCTCGGGGCGTGTTCGACCTGCGATAGATCAGGTATGCGATCGAGGCGAGAAAACTCAGGAAGAAGAACAGGAACGCCATCATCGCGGAAGGGAAGTGGTAGAAGAAAATACGAAAAATCTCGCCCTGTTCCTGGTCGACCGGAACCACAAACATTGCTACGCGAAATCCATTGGCGAGTAGCGCCAGAGTCAGAGCCAGCCAAAACCAGCGAAACAACTTCATCTTCCGTCCTTAGAGTTACCCCATAGTTTACCGGATGAAGGCTCCAGCCGTTTCATCCAGCTCAACCCCTTCCCAACTGTGCTTCAACAGGAGTAAAAAGGATAGCCATGGCGTGGTTTACTCTCATCCTGGGCGGCGTAATTCTCCTCGTCGGTCTGCTTGGACAATTTTTTGGCCTCCGGAAGGGAAGATCTTCCCACCCCGAAGACAGGCACATGGGCAGGGTGGTATTCACCGTCGCCTCAGTCGTCGTTGGGCTCTGGATTGTGGCGTTTATTACCGTACGCGTCTTGCACCTCGACATCACCGGGCACTGGTAGAGCCTGGAAAGCCCCTACTCCGCATGCAGCACAATCTCGAACAGCAGCATGCTGATCGTCGTGAAGATCACGTCATAGCCCAGCAGCAGCTTGATCCACAGCGCCGGATCTGACTCTCCCGACAAAATCGCAGAAATTGCCAGCACCATAGCCAGCAACGCCGGCATGAAGATCGGGAACAGGATCAGAGGCAGCAGCAGTTCGCGATTGCGCGAGCGAATTGACAGCGCCGCGAAGAACGTTCCATTGACGAGAATCGCCCACGTCCCTAGCGGCACCGCGAGCAGTAGCAGCCAGACCGTTCCGAGTGGATGCAGGTTATAAAAGATCGCGAACAGCGGCGCCAGCAGCACCTCCACCGCGGTCACAAAAAGAAAATTCGCCAGCACCTTGCCCAGAAACAGCGAAGCCCCTGGTGCCGGAGTCATCCGGTGTGCGTCAAGAACGCTATGCCGCAGCTCGCGCGCCCACGCCTGGTTCAGCGCGCTGACCGCGGCGAACAAAATCGCCACGCAAAGAATCGGCCCCGAGATCTGCCGCGAAACCGCCCGTGTCGGATCGAACGCCAGGCTGAAGATCACCACCACCAGCAGCGCGAAAAACAGCATTGAGTTGATCGCATCCCGTGAGCGCCACTCAATCCGCAGGTCTTTCGCCAAGTGGACCAGAAAATAAGGCTGCTTCATAGGTGCGCGTCCTTGGTCAGCGCAGCAATCGTGGCTCCCGAAGCCAGCAGATAATCCGCTGGAGAAAGCACAATCTGCCTCCCTCGCGATCCCGCCGAAACAGAAATCACATCGAACAACTCGATCGTCTCGTCCACATAAGCAGGGAAATCCTTCCGCGCACCAAACACCGTCACCCCGCCGCGCACATATCCCGTAAGCGGCTCAACCTCTTTGAGCGAAACCATCTCCGCCTTCCGCGTTCCCGCTGCCCGAGCCAGCTTCTTGAAGTCCAGCTCCTCATTGCCCGGAACGACCGCAAACACATGGGCGCGCTCGCTGGTAACGCAAAGCAGAGTCTTGAAGACCTGCTCCGGCGGCATCCCAATCTTCTCCGCGACCATCAGCGCCGAAAACTCCTCCGGATCAACCGCATATTCGCGCAGCTCATACGCAATCCCCAGCGAATCGAGATACCGCGACGCATTCGTCTTCATCGCCGAGCCCCCGCAGCGGTTTCCACCAGCGAGGCCACGCTGCCCGCCTGTAAGGTAAGCAGAAAATCGGCGACCGGCTCCGCCAACTCGCGCTGATGTGTCGTCAGCAGAATCGTCTTGCCCTCCGCCCGCAGCCGCACCAGCAAATCCAGCATTTGTTGCCCGCTGGCCGCGTCCATATTGGAGAAGGGCTCGTCGAGCAGCAGTAGCTCCGGCTGGGACAGCATCACCCGCCCCAGCGAGGCCCTCTGCCGCATTCCCTGCGAATACTGCCCCACAGGCCGCGTTAGTGAAGCGTCCAGCCCAACCGACCCGAGCGCCGCTTCCGGAGACATACAGGTCCGGTCCCGGTAAAGGCTCGCGAAGTAACGCAGGTTTTCCTCACCAGAAAGCTCGTCGTACAGCATCGGCGCATGGCTCATGTAGCCGATGCGCGCCCGAGCATCCTCCGGCTTCTCGCCGAACACACGTACGCCACCATATGTGGGACGGATCAGTCCGGCAATCAGGCGCAGCAGTGTCGATTTGCCAGCGCCATTTTCGCCCAGCAGCACATAGCAGCGTCCCCGCTCAAAGCCCAATGAAACCTTGCGCAGCGCCACAAACGTGCCATAAAGCTTGGAGACGGATTCGAGATCGGCAACAGACGCCATGCTGTTGGGAGTATAAACAGCGGCAGGGAATTAGGAATCGATAGACCGGCTTACCGCGGACTAACCGCTGGAGAAGCCATTGCAGCCGCCGTTCCCGTAACTGGAGTCACGGGAGGTTTTGCTCCCGGAGCGGGAGCATACTTCGAGGCGCACTTGGCCTGCAGCTGTGTCGCATGGAAGACTCCATCGTGCCCGTATGTGCCAATCGCCAGTGCCTGCGAGTTGTCCTTGAAGGTATCCGGCGGAGGCTCCTCGCCCTGATACGAAACCCGCAGTTTGTTCGCATTTTCGACCAGAACGAACTCGGCATTGGTCCCACTGTGCCGAATGGAACCGGGCAGCACATTGCCCGCCACGCGCAGGTTGCGGGTATAGGCCTTCGAGCCCATGGCATCCAGCTCCTGGATCGTCACGTAATAGCTCTTGTTGGCGCGCACTCCGCTGACCGCCAGCGCAGCAATCACGCCGAGAATAATCACGATCGCCACACCGATCCGCGTGCTTTGGTTCTTGTTCTGCATAAGTCTACTTAAAGTTTATGACCAGAGAGCTGTCGAGGCAAATGCGCCAGCCCCGGTCCCGGCAAAGATACGCTATGGCGGCACATCAATCTATAATTCGAATCAGCCTTGACCTCCCATCCTCGAACTCATGCAACACGCTAGTATCGATTTCCTTACAGGGGTGACCATGACGACCAACGGCCTTTCGCAGAACGCAACTCTTGAAATCCTCCAGCCCCGAGCCGAATGGATCGTGCGACGCAAAGCCGAAGCCGAGCGTACTGGCGACCCCAATATGTCGCAGATGCACTTCGCCCGTCTCGGCCACATCACCGAAGAGATGGACTACGTCGCGCGCCGCGAAAGCATGGCCGCCGAGCTGGTCCGCGATGAGATCGCCGCCGGACGCCTCATCATCCCAGCGAACATCAACCACCCCGAGCTCGAGCCTATGGGCATCGGCATCGCCACTAGGTGCAAGGTCAACGCCAACATCGGCAACTCCGCCGTTACGTCAAACATGGACGAAGAGCTGCGCAAGCTGCACATGGCCATCCAGCACGGAGCCGACACCGTCATGGATCTCTCCACCGGCGGCAACATCCCCGAGATTCGCGACACTATTCTGCGCCATTCGCCCGTCCCAATCGGCACGGTGCCCATCTACGAGGCTCTCCAGCGGGTCAAGAAGCTCGAGGACCTGAACATCGACCTTTACCTCGAAGTGATCGAGGAGCAGGCTCAGCAGGGCGTCGATTACTTCACCGTCCATGCCGGCGTGCTCATCCAGTACGTCCCTATGGTGGCCAAACGCATCACCGGCATTGTGAGCCGCGGCGGAGCCATCCTAGCGCAGTGGATGACCCACCATCACAAGCAAAATTTCCTCTACGAGCACTTCGACCGCATCGTGAAGGTCATGGCCAAGTACGACGTCAGCTTCTCGCTCGGCGACGGACTCCGCCCGGGCTCCATCGCCGACGCCAGCGACGAAGCCCAGTTTGCCGAACTCAAGACTCTGGGCGACCTGACGTCGAAGGCCTGGGCAAGCGACGTTCAGGTCATGATCGAAGGCCCGGGCCATGTTCCGCTCGACAAGATCAAGGAACAGGTGGATAAGGAAGTGGAATACTGCTTCGGCGCGCCCTTCTACACGCTAGGCCCGCTGGTTACCGATATCGCACCCGGCTACGACCACATCACCTCAGCAATCGGCGCTGCCATGATCGGCTGGCACGGAGCCTCCATGCTCTGCTACGTCACGCCGAAAGAACACCTCGGCCTGCCCAACGAGAAGGACGTGAAGGACGGCATGATCGCTTACAAGATCGCCGCACATGCCGCCGACATCGCCCGTCATCGGCCTGGTGCGCAGGACCGCGACGACGCCCTCAGCTATGCCCGCTACACCTTCGACTGGGAGAAGCAGTTCGCGCTCTCCCTCGATCCCGAAACCGCTCGCTCCATGCACGACGAAACCCTCCCCGACGACTACTACAAAGAGGCCGCGTTCTGCTCTATGTGCGGTCCGAAATTCTGCTCCATGAACTGGTCCAGCAAGGTGGACGAGTTCAACAAACAGGTCCACGGCCTCGAAAAGAAAGATCTCAGCGAACTGGTGGTGCTACAGGCACAGCAGTTGGCAGCGAAAAGCTAAGCGTCAACCCGTGATGCGGGTGTCCCATGTCCCGATTCTGGGACATGAGAAGCGTCCCTTGCCCAATCTCTTACTAAATCGATACTCTTGGGCCGTTCTCAACTATCTCGCAAGAAAATCGGGGACATCCGTGCGCATCGGACGACTCATAACTGGCCTCTTCCTCCTGACCCTCGTCGCAGCAGCGCAGACTCCTCCGCCGGTCCAACTCACTGCCGAGCAGGACCACCAGCGC
>Ga0206795_1074_pt1 | contig 21296 bp, 15 predicted proteins | sample Alteio_BWOrgCont_71_FD_152872 | JGI IMG/M metagenome (GOLD analysis project Ga0206795, IMG submission 152872) | Enriched cells from forest soil in Barre Woods Harvard Forest LTER site, Petersham, Massachusetts, United States -... | ecosystem: Environmental > Terrestrial > Soil > Temperate forest >... | reverse complement strand
TCGTTGACCTCGGTGCCGCGCCTGGCAGTTGGAGTGAGCAAGTCGTGAAGTGGGTTGGCAAAAAAGGTAAAGTATTTGCCCTTGATTTATTACCCATAGACCCCATATCAGGAGTTGAGTGCATCCAGGGGGATATTCAAGATCCTGCTGTGGCGGCCGATCTATCGGATCGGATGGCGGGTGAGATGGCTGATGTGGTTTTATCGGACATAGCGCCCAACATCTCAGGGAACTCCAGTGTAGATGCATCGCGGTCTGCATACTTATGGGATATGGCTTTAGAAGTCGCGAATGATTTTTTAAAGGAAGACGGTGCATTTTGCATTAAAGTTTTCCAGGGTGCCGGGTTTGACGCTTACGTGAAAAAGCTTCGGCAGCAATATGCGACAGTGCAGATTTACAAGCCTAAAGCTTCTAGGTCTCGCTCAAGCGAGGTATACTTGATAGCCAAGCAAAAGCGCGTGGCAGGATCATCAACCTAACGGGGTCTCATCTTGAACGATATCGTCAAAAACCTGTTTCTCTGGCTCATCATCGCAGCAGTGTTGATGTCGGTCTTCAGTAACTTCGGTCAACGTGGTGGCGCGCAGACGCGTTATGAATATTCCAAATTTTTAACGATGGTGAATCAAGGCGAGATCAAAGGCGTTGAGATTGATGGTCGCACGATTGAAGGCGTGACGCGCAGTGATCAACATTTCAGCACTTACATGCCGATGGAAGACACAGGCTTAATCACCGACTTATTAAAAAATGATGTGACGATTGAAGGCAAGCCGCCAGAGCAAAGTAATTTCTTGATGCAGATTTTCATCAATTGGTTCCCGATTTTATTATTTATTGGTGTGTGGATATTCTTCATGCGTCAAATGCAAGGTGGCGGTCGTGGGGGTGCGATGTCCTTCGGCAAGAGCCGCGCACGTTTACTCGGTGAAGACGAAGTCAAAGTCACGTTTGCAGACGTAGCCGGTGCCGACGAAGCCAAACAAGAAGTGCAAGAACTAGTCGACTTCTTAAAAGACCCAACCAAATTTCAAAACATTGGTGGACGCATTCCACGCGGTGTATTAATGGTAGGCCCTCCTGGAACGGGTAAAACATTGCTAGCGCGTGCGATTGCAGGCGAAGCAAAAGTGCCCTTCTTCACGATTTCGGGTTCTGATTTCGTTGAAATGTTTGTTGGTGTCGGTGCATCGCGCGTACGTGACATGTTCGAGCAAGCGAAGAAGCAAGCGCCTTGTATTATTTTCATTGATGAAATTGACGCGGTTGGCCGTCATCGTGGTGCTGGTTTAGGCGGCGGACATGATGAACGCGAACAAACATTGAACCAATTATTGGTTGAGATGGATGGTTTCCAAGAAGGCGAAGGTGTGATTGTGATTGCAGCGACGAACCGTCCAGACGTATTGGATCCTGCGTTATTGCGTCCGGGTCGTTTTGACAGACAAGTTGTAGTGCCGTTACCTGATATTAAAGGTCGCGAAGCGATTTTGAAAGTGCACTTAAAGAAGATCACGGGTGATGCAACGATCAAGCCTGAAATGATTGCACGCGGCACGCCGGGCTTTTCGGGTGCAGACTTAGCGAATTTAGTGAATGAAGCGGCGCTGATGGCGGCGCGCAGTGGTAGATCGACTGTCACCATGAAAGAAATGGATTTGGCGAAAGACAAAATCATGATGGGTGCAGAGCGCCGTTCGATGGTGATGACGGAAGCTGAGAAAAAGTTGACGGCGTATCACGAAGCGGGTCATACGATCGTGGGTCGTTTAGTACCAGAGCATGATCCCGTATACAAAGTGACGATTATTCCACGTGGACGCGCGTTAGGTGTGACGATGCACTTACCTGAGCAAGACAGATACAGTTATTCGGTACGTCGTTTGAAGAGCCAAATTGCATCGTTGTTTGGTGGGCGCATTGCCGAAGAATTAATTTTTGGTAAAGATGCGATCACGACGGGTGCATCGAACGACATTGAAAAGGCAACCGAGTTGGCACGCAGCATGGTCACGAAATGGGGCTTATCTGACAAGATGGGGCCGATCACATACGGTCAAGATGACGGTGAAGTTTTCTTGGGGCATTCCGTGACGAAGCACAAAGAAATGTCGCAAGACACCGCGCGCGCGATTGATGCTGAGATTCGCTCATTGATCGATGAAAATTATCAAATTGCATACAATATTTTGAAAAACAATATTGGCATACTTCATTTAATGGCAGAAGCGTTGATCCAGTATGAAACATTGAATGCGGAACAGATTCAAGACATCATGGAAGGTCGTCCTGTACGTGAGCCGACGAAGTATGATGACAAGCCACCTGTGCGCAAGCAAGACGATACAATGCCTGGCGCACAATTTGTTCAGGGTGAATCCTAATCTAGATCTTTTGCCCCCTTTGAAGGGGTATCGTAGGGGCGCGTCATGACGCGCCCATCAGTGCGGGGGTTGTTCTTGGTTTTTCACTTAAAATCTTCCCCAAAAATCATGGGTATCTTAAATTTAACGCCCGACTCTTTTGTAGAAAGCAGTCGGGCGCACACTTTATCGCAAGCAAAATCAGCGATAGAGAAAATGCTGGCAGAAGGCGCAGACATCATTGATATTGGCGCTGAATCAACCCGTCCGGGCGCTGAACTGATTTCGGCAAACGAAGAACGCGATCGTTTAATGCCCATCTTAGATTGGATAAAAGATCAATCGATTCCATTTTCGATAGACACGCAAAAACCAGAAGTCATGTTAGCGGCATTACCTTACAAGCCAGCCATGATCAACGACGTGAACGGATTTCGATCCGAAGGTACCTTATCGGCCATCGCCAACACATCTTTAGACATTTGCATCATGCATATGCAAAACAACCCTGAAACGATGCAGGACAATCCAACCTACAGTGATGTGATTGCAGAGGTAAGGGCATTCTTTGAAGAGCGCCTGAGTGCATGCAAAGCGTTAGGGATTGATAAAAGTCGTATCCTATTGGACCCTGGTTTTGGGTTCGGCAAGACGCTCCAGCACAACATAAAGATGTTACAATCGCTGAATTCTTTTACGGATTTAGGATGTCGTTTATTAGTAGGAATGTCACGAAAAACGATGATTGGGGCTATGCTAAATAAGCCGGTTGATGAACGGTTATATGGTAGCTTAACGGCGCACACGGTGGCGTTGTTACAAGGGGCGGACGTGGTACGCACCCATGATGTTTTAGCGACGAAGGACGCTTTAACGGTATTACAGGCATTGCGGCAGGAGATAGGATGAATCAGAAGAGTCATTTTGGTACTGACGGGATCCGCGGTACAGTGGGTGAAGCACCCATCACGGTCGATTTTGTATTGAAGTTAGGTTGGGCTGTGGGCCGCGTACTTGCGCAGGCTGGCCACGCGAAGGTCGTGATTGGTAAAGACACGCGCGTCTCGGGATACATGTTAGAGGCTGCGCTGGAGGCGGGGCTGACGGCAGCAGGCATTGACGTGTACTTATTGGGGCCGATCCCAACGCCGGCGATAGCTTTTTTAACGCGCGAGCTAGAAGCGCAAGCGGGTGTGGTGATCAGCGCGTCGCACAATCCATATCCAGACAATGGGATCAAATTATTTTCGCCATTGGGTGAAAAGATCAGTGAAGAATTTGAGCAAGAGATCGAGCGTCATTTAGCGTTACCGATTGTGACGTTGAACGCAAAGATGTTAGGCAAGGCATACCGGGTTGATGATGTACAGGAGCGGTATCGTGATTTTTGTTTATCGTTATTCAAAAATTTATCATTAAAAGGTCTGAAGATCGTATTAGATTGCGCGAATGGTGCGACGTATCACATTGCGCCGGATTTGTTCAAGCAATTGGGTGCTGAGGTGGTAGCGATTGGTGTATCGCCGAATGGTCGGAACATTAATGAAGGTTGTGGTTCGACGGACTTGACGTTGCTAAAACAAACGGTGGCAGAAGCGCAAGCGGATCTTGGGATTGCGTTTGATGGTGATGGTGATCGCGTATTATTAGTGGATGCGGAAGGTCAAACGATTGATGGTGACCAATTAGTGTATGCACTCGCCAAGTATGGTCATGCCAAGAACACATTAAAAGGCGGTGTTGTTGGCACGCTGATGAGCAATCTTGGATTAGAATTTGCGCTGAAAGAAATGGGGATTCCATTTGAGCGCACGGCGGTGGGTGACAAATACGTCCACGCGAAGCTTGAGGAAATGGGTTGGACGTTAGGCGGTGAATCGTCTGGGCACGTGATACAGATGCGGCGTCATTCGACGGGCGATGGTATTTTAGGTGCACTGGGCGTGCTAGAAGCGTTGATTGATAGCAAAGCGACGATAGCGGATTACGTAAAAGGCATGACATGCTTCCCGCAAGTGATGATTAACGTAGCGGTATTATGCACACAGGATCCGATGTTAAATCCTCAGATTGCGCAAGCGGTCGCGGATGTTGAGGCAAAGTTAGCGGGTCGTGGGCGCGTGTTGTTACGTCGTTCGGGTACTGAGCCTGTTGTACGGGTGATGGTAGAAGGCGAAGATGCGGCATTGGTGCAATCGTTAGCGGAAGGTTTAGCGACGACGGTGAAAGAAGTATTAGTGAGTGATCAACAGCATTGCATGCTGTGATTGTTCGCTTATATGCGGACCCTCTTCGTAGGGGCAAATAAGTGATTGAAAAGTGTGAGTGGCGCATGCCGCTCATGCTTTTCAATCACATTTGCCCTTCTTGGAATTCAAAAGGAGTGATATTAAGTGAGACAATATATAGTTGCAGGCAACTGGAAAATGAACGGCAACGAGGCTTTGCTCATCGCGGTCCGCGAAGCATTAGCGGGAGTAGAGACGAAAGCAGAAGTGGTTATCATTCCCCCTTACGTCTACTTACCATCAGCGACGCAGCATTTTCGTGACACGAATCTAGTGGTAGGCGCACAAAACGTCAGCAAGCATGAAGAAGGCGCGTTCACAGGCGAGATATCGGGTTTAATGTTACGTGACACTGGCTGCCAATATGTCTTAGTCGGCCATTCTGAGCGTCGCACCATGTACGGCGAAACAAACGAAATTGTCGCGAACAAATTTGTAGCGGCTCAGCGTGTAGGGATAACGCCGATTCTATGCGTAGGTGAGACCTTTTCTGAGCGCGGTGCTGGCAAGACGATGGCGGTGATTGAAGCGAGTCTTGAAGCGGTACGGGCGCAAGTTGGCATCAGGGGGTTTGGGAAGGCTGTATTGGCATACGAGCCGATATGGGCGATAGGGACGGGGGTTGCTGCGACGCCAGAGATGGCGCAGGCGATACACGCGGACATACGGAAATGGGTAGCAAAATACGACGAAGGTATTGCAAAAAACCTACAAATTCTGTATGGTGGCAGCGTGGCTCCGTTGAATGCGCAAGCGTTGTTTAGCATGCCGGACATAGATGGCGGGCTAGTGGGCGGGGCATCCCTTAAACCGGATGGATTTGCTGAGATAGTAGCGCAAGCAAAGTAATATATAGGTATATTCATGTATCAAGTGATTTTAATCATTCATGTAGCGATATCGGCCGGATTGGTGATGTTTGTGCTTTTGCAGCAAGGCAAAGGTGGCGGCATGGGCGGCCTCGGTGGTGGCGCCTCGACGACGTTATTTGGCAGCAGTGGGTCGGCTGATTTTATGAGCCGTACGACGGCGATATTGGCAACAGGTTTTTTCATTACAAGTTTAACGTTGAGCATTATTGCGGTGAACCAGGTAAAGGCGCAACACGCGCAAGACTTACCTAAGGTCACTGCGACGCAGAACAGTGAAGTCCCGGTTGAGACGAAGGCGGCAGCGCCAGCGGCTCCGGTTGTACCTGTGACAGCGGCACCTACGCCTGCTGCACCAGCAGCACCTGCGGAACCGATTATTCCTGCGCAATAAACGATTATCCTCTTTAAAGATTTATGCCCGAAGTGGTGTTGTGGTGGGCGCGCCAGAACACAATGAAGGTGATGTTACGGTTTAAGACGATTTATGCCGAAGTGGTGTTGTGGTAGGCCCGCCAGAACGAAACTGAGGTAATTTAAGGGTTAACTGCGATTTATGCCGAAGTGGTGAAATTGGTAGACACGCCAGCTTGAGGGGTTGGTGGCGAAAGCTGTGCCGGTTCGAGTCCGGCCTTCGGCACCAATATTCAATATATCAATAATCCTATATATAGATTTTACGCAAGCCCGCGGCGTCATCCCAGAAAAAATTTGTCATCTGTAGGGTAAAGAAAACGGGATTGTCACAAATTTTTATCTGGGACCCAGCCACGATCTGGATCATTTCACGTACTATACTTAATGCCATCCAACGGACGGGTGACATTATGCAAGCAAAGAAACACATTATTGGCCTATTGGTCGTCAGCATACTTCTTTTTGGCTGTTCTAAAACTGAAGAAGCGACACAGCCGGAACCACTGGTTAAGACAGTGATTATTGGGTCAGCGGGTTCTTCGCTTGAGCGTTCATTTCCCGGGCGCGTGATTGCGGGGCAACGCGCAGAATTATCATTTCAAGTTGCGGGCACATTAAGTGAACTGCCGGCCAAAGAGGGCCAGCATGTCACGCAGGGGCAAATACTCGCCAAACTAAATTCCCGTGATTATGAAAACAGATACGCTTCTGCCAAATCAAGCCGCGAAGTCGCTGAAATCAATTATGAACGGGGCAAAAAGCTCGTTGTATCAGGCACGATTGCGCAAGTGACATTTGATGATCTCAAAAATAAATATGAAGTCGCGAAATCCAACGAAGACATTGCTCAAAAAGCGTTAGAAGACACGAAGATGCTCGCACCATTCACGGGTTTAATTGCACGCGTTTACAAAGATAATTTCCAAGAAGTTCAAGCGAAAGAAAAAGTGTTGACGTTGCAAGATGTACAAGACATCGACATCCTCATTGATGTGCCTGAAAAAGATATTATGCATCGCCAGGGGATGAATCAAGGGAGCGTAGAAAACCAAAAATTGCAAGATGGATATGTTGTATTTGAAGGTATCCCCAATAAAAAGTTCGATGTAACGGTGAAAGAATACGCGACTGAGGCAGATCCAACCACGCAAACCTACCGTGTGCGTTTAAGCATGAAAGCCCCAACGAACGTCAATATTCTTCCTGGAATGACGGCGACGTTGATGATGAGCAACCAAGCAAAAAGTAGTGAAGCCATACTGATTCCTGCCAGCGCAGTGGCAGTTGATGCGCAGGGCAAATTTTATGTTTGGGTTGTCAAAGATGACATGACGGTCACCAAAGAACCCGTTGAAGTCGGCGAAATGACCGGCGACAGTATTCGTATTAAATCTGGCGTGACGCAAGGGCAACGTATTGCGATTGCCGGGCTGCCCTATTTGGAAGAAGGGATGAGAGTCAGATTATTCACGAACCAATATTAGTACCACTCTTGCCCCCTTTGTAAAGGGGGCAGACACTGGAATCGGTGAGCTTGCGAACCGGTTCTAGTGTCGGGGGATTTTTTAATATGAGGCGATGAGATGAACCTAGCCAGCGCTGCGATCAAATATAAAGTCTTCACACTCGTATTGACAGTCCTCGTGATTGTCGGTGGTGGAAAAGCGTACGAGAAACTGGGACGTCTTGAAGACCCCGAATTCACTGTCAAATCTGCGCTTGTCGTGACAGACTATCCTGGTGCCAGTTCCGTAGAAGTCGAAAAAGAAGTTACTGAAGTGATTGAAACGGCGATTCAAGAGATGGGGCAGATAGACTATTTGGAATCACAATCCACGGCAGGCGTTTCAAACATCACGGTCAATATTTTAGACAAATACGATAAGAAAACACTTCCTCAGGTCTGGGATGAATTACGTCGCAAAGTAAGCGATGCACAAGGAAAGTTACCGCCCGGCGTTTTGCCTTCGATTGTATTTGATGCTTATGGGGACGTATTTGGTGTATTGCTGGCGGTGACAGGCGAAGGATACAGTGAAGAAGAGCTCGAAGACTATGCAGATTTTTTACGTCGCGAGTTATTAACGGTGACGAACGTCGCTAAAGTTTCGTTATGGGGCGTGCAGCAGCGGCAAGTATTTGTTGAAATATCTCGAGCCAAGATGGCGCAATTAGGGATCAGTTTAGATTCAATTTATGCATCGCTGGCAAAGCAAAACATGGTACAAAACGCTGGTCATGTTGATGTGGGTTCGGATTACATTCGGATCAATCCGACAGGTGAAATCAGTTCAGTGGATGCGATCAGTAATTTGTTGATCAAGAGCAAGGGAAATGAGCTCATCTATTTAAAAGACATTGCGACGGTGAGCCGCGGATTGATAACGCCGCCAACGCGTCACTTACGGTTTAATAATCAAAAGGGAATTGCGATCGGTGTATCAACTGTATCAGGTGGTAACGTTGTTGTGATGGGAGAAGCGGTACATAAAAAATTAAAAGCATTATCGGCGCAAACGCCCTTAGGCATTCACATTGATCCGATCTATTTTCAAGCAGATGGAGTGAAAGCCTCCGTCAATGGTTTCGTTGTCAATTTAATAGAAGCGTTGTTGATTGTGCTCGCTGTGCTGATGATCTTCATGGGTGCGCGAAGTGGACTACTCATTGGTGCTGTGTTATTGATCACTGTTGCAGCGACCATTTTCGTCATGGAGATGTATGCGATCGATTTGCAACGAATTTCGTTGGGTGCCTTGATCATTGCTTTAGGGATGTTGGTCGACAATGCGATTGTGGTCGTTGAAGGTATGCAAGTAAAGATGCAGCAAGGCGTGCCAGCGGTTGAAGCCGCTGAAAAAACAGTTGGGCAAACGATGTGGCCATTATTAGGGGCGACCGCGATCGCGGTGTTAGCGTTTGCGGCAATTGGATTGTCACAGGATTCGACGGGTGAATATTTGCGGTCGTTATTTCAAGTGATGTTGATATCCTTAGGTTTGAGCTGGTTGATTGCGATCACAGTGACGCCGGTGTTAGGTGTGATGTTTTTAAAAATGGGCGATGGTTCGAATAAAGATCCCTATGCAAATCCTATTTTTCAAAAATACAAAGCATTTTTAGTCTTTGCTTTAGGTCATACGAAAACAACATTGATCAGCGTGTTGATTTTATTATTGCTATCTGTTTTTGCGTTCAAGCAATTGGAGCAAAGTTTCTTCCCGAATTCGACGACGCCGCAATTACTCGTGCATTATTGGTTACCGCAAGGAACGGATATCCGTAAAACCAGTAGTGATATGAAAACGATCGAGGGATTTATTGCGCAGCAAAAAGGCATCACATCGGTGAGTTCATTTGTAGGATCAGGCGCACCTCGATATACATTGGTTTATTCGCCTGAAAAAGTGAACAATGCCTATGGAATGTTCATGATTAATGTCGATGATTATCGAGTGCTTGATGAAATGTCACACAATATTGTCAAGTATATTCACGATAATTTTGTGAATGCAAATCCAAGAACAGAGAAAATCAAACTTGGGCCGGGCGGTGGTTATCCATTTGAATACCGCATCAGTGGATCAGATCCTGACGTCTTGCGATCACTGGGTGATGAAGTGAAAAAGATATTGTTGGCTGATGGTGGGGCAAAAGGTATTCGGGACAATTGGCGTGAGCGCGTGAAGACGATTCGGCCAGAAATCAAAACGGTGCAAGCGGAGCGTGCGGGTTTAACGCGCTCAGATATTGCTCAAGGGATTGAGACAGTATTTGTGGGAACACAGGTTGGGATCTATCGTGAAGGTGATAAATTATTACCGATTGTATCGAGAAGCATTCCGTCGGAACGTGACAATGTTGATAATTTATATAGTATCCAAGTATGGAGTGAGCAGGCGCAAAAAAGTATTCCGTTGAGCCAATTGGTATCTGATTTTACGACGAGTTTTGAAGATGCGGTAATACAACGTCGCAACAAAGTTCGCACATTAACAGTAGAAGCAGAGCCGTTGTCAGGTAACGTGAGTGTGTTATTAGAGCGTGTACGTGATCAGGTTGAAGCGATCAAGTTGCCTGTCGGTTACCGAGGTGAGTGGGGCGGTGAATACGAAGATTCACAAAAAGCGCAAAAGAGTTTAGCATCGAAATTACCGCCGACGATCGTGCTCATGATTTTGATCACGATTGGATTATTCAATGCGATCCGTCAACCGATCATCATTTGGGTCACGGTGCCATTATCGATCATTGGGGTCGCGTTTGGGTTATTATTGTTCGGCGAGCCATTTGGATTCATGGCATTGCTCGGTTTTTTAAGTTTATCGGGCATGCTGATCAAGAATGCGATTGTATTAATTGATGAAATGGATCTTGAAGTAGCGGGCGGGAAAAAAATGGATGATGCGATCGTGACGGCATCGATTTCGCGTATGCGGCCGGTGATGATGGCAGCCGTGACAACTGTCTTAGGCATGATTCCCTTATTAACCGATGTCTTTTTCAAAGGTATGGCCGTGACGATCATGGCGGGGCTTACTTTTGCGACAGTGTTGACGCTCATTGTAGTGCCAGTGTTATATCGCTTGATTGTAAAGCCTACTTAAGTTTCATATCGCCAAGTTTCTCAATTGTTTTCTCAACGTCAACTGCGGCAAGTTCTGATGAAATATTATCAATAATATCTTTGATAGTCTTTACTTGATCGTTCTGCGGGGCGAGGTAACCCTGCTTGAGAGTGGGCATGGGAGCGGGTGGGCTCCTATCTCTCTCACGATTTTTCTTATCCACTTGCATGCGATCTCTATCGCGTCCTCTTTGTTCTCTTTCTTCGGGCTGTGGATCAGAAGGAGGCAGGCATTGTTTCATCATCTGAAATATTTCTTTGAATGTTTCATATGAATTTGTGCTCATCGTGAGCATGGTCAACGCTGTACCATCTTCCCCTTTGTCGTCTTCTAAATCTATTTCAATGCCACTTTTAGTTTTAACTTTTGTTTCGACGGACATTTGGTAGGTCTGAGATTTAAGATTATTTTCAAGATCGCGCCGTAATGTGCAAGCCACCGCAAATGTTCCATCATGATCTTCAAATAAGTGAAAATCATTCAGAAAGGGTGGATTATCCCCTTGCCAGACATAAGAGACTTGTCGCTTCATGGGATCTTCAGTCGTTAGCATTTCTTCAAATCTACCGCCTTTGACATATGGCATGCAACCCTCGCTGAATTAACCAAGTTTCTTTTTCAACAACTCATTCAACTGTTCAGGATTTGCCGTCCCCTTGCTTGCCTTCATGGATTGCCCCACGAAGAAGCCAAACAATTTATCCTTGCCCGAGCGATATTCTGCAAGCTGTCCAGGGAACTGCGCCATGACTTCATCAATGATGGCCTCAATCGCAGACGTATCCGTCATTTGCTTCAAACCTTTCGACGCGATCAAATCATCGGGGCTGCCTTCACCAGCACACATCGATTCAAAAATGGTTTTCGCCATTTTGCTCGAAATCGTGTTGTCTTGAATGCGCGCTACCAGTGTGCCTAAATCACGTGCAGGGACGGGGCTTTCTTCAATCGTTAAATTCATTTTGTTCAAAGCACCTAACAAATCGCCAATCACCCAGTTTGCCGTGATTTGCGCATGCTCAGGCACAACAGACAATGCTGCTTCAAAATAATCCGCCAATGCTTTTTGACCTACCAATGTCACCGCGCTGTCTGGATTTAATCCACATGCCGTCACAAAACGTTCGCGCTTTTGATTGGGCAGTTCGGGCAATGATTTTTTCACTTCCGCAATCATGTGAGCAGATACATGCAATGGCAATAAATCGGGATCCGGGAAGTAACGATAGTCATTCGCATTTTCTTTGGTGCGAAGCGTGCGTGTTTCGTTCAAGTCTGCATCGTATAAACGTGTTTCTTGATTAACCTTTCCGCCCTTTTCAAGAATTTCAATTTGACGTTGCACTTCAAAGTCAATCGCGCGTTCAACAAAACGGAAAGAGTTTAAGTTTTTGATTTCAGCACGTGTGCCAAGTTCACCACCCACTTTGCGAACAGAAACGTTTGCATCGCAACGGAATGATCCTTCCTGCATGTTGCCATCGCAAATATCAATGTATCGCAACAAGTTGTGCAAGGTTTTCAAATACGCAACCGCTTCTTTTGCGCTGCGCATGTCAGGTTCAGACACAATTTCTAATAATGGTACGCCCGCACGATTTAAATCGATGCCCGTGCAACCTTGGAAATCCTCATGTAACGATTTACCCGCATCTTCTTCTAAGTGTGCGCGAGTGATGCCGATACGTTTAATCGTATTGCCATCCAAGGTAATATCCAAATGCCCTTGTTGAACAATCGGCAATTCAAATTGACTGATTTGGTAACCTTTCGGTAAATCAGGATAAAAATAATTTTTACGCGCAAACACGGAGCGTTCCGCAATGGGCGCATTGATCGCCAAGCCTAGCATGATCGCTTTTTCGACCGCGGCTTTGTTCAATACAGGTAACACGCCAGGTGCACCAATATCAATCGCACAAACGTGCGTGTTCGGGGCAGCGCCAAACGCAGCACTGCTGCCTGAGAAAATCTTGGACTTCGTGTTTAATTGGGCGTGGACTTCAAGCCCGATCACTGTTTCCCATGTCATTATTTGGGCTCCTTCTTATGCCAATCCGTCTTCATTTGATACTGATGCCCCAAATGCAAAATCGTTTTTTCATCAAACGCTTTACCAATCAACTGCATCCCAACGGGTAATCCATTCACGAAACCGCATGGAATCGACATGCCAGGCAAGCCAGCCAAATTCACCGCAATCGTATAAATGTCTGACAAATACATCGCGACAGGATCATTGGATTTTTCACCAATCTTAAATGCAGTGCTCGGCGTGGTGGGGGACATGATCACATCCACCGTTTCAAACGCACGTGCAAAATCATTGGCAATTAATCGGCGAACTTTCAATGCCTTCAAATAATAAGCATCGAAGTAACCGGCCGATAACGCATACGTGCCGATCATGATACGTCGCTTCACTTCTGATCCAAAACCTTCTTCGCGTGAACGCTCATACAAATCTTGCAAGTTTTTAGGATTCTCACAGCGGTGCCCGAAACGCACGCCATCATAACGTGACAAGTTTGAGGAACATTCCGCCGGAGCGATCACATAATAAGCTGGGATCGATAAATCCAGCGTGTTTAATGTCACAGGATGAAACGTCACACCCATCGGGGCTAACACTTTCTTGGCTTCTTCCAGGCAAGCGGCAATTTCAGGATTCAAGCGTTCATCAAAAAAAGCTGTTGGCAAACCGACTTTTAGCGAGCTGATAGGCTTATCTAAATCAGCCGTGTAGTCAGGTACAGGGGTGTCAATGCTGGTGGAATCACGTGGGTCATGGCCTGCCATCACATTTAATAGCATGGCTGCATCATAAGCCGTCTTGGTCATCGGGCCACCTTGATCAAGGCTCGATGCGTAGGCAATCATGCCATAGCGCGATACTCGGCCATAGGTTGGCTTTAAACCCGTAATCCCGGTCAATGCGGCAGGTTGGCGAATGGAACCGCCTGTGTCTGTTCCCGTTGCTGCAGGTGCTAATCCGCCTGCCACGGCGGCAGCGGAACCGCCCGAGCTTCCGCCTGGAACATAATCGAGGTTCCAAGGATTGCGGACAGGGCCGTAAAAACTATTCTCGTTCGATGAACCCATCGCGAATTCATCCATGTTGGTTTTGCCCAACATGACCATGCCGGCTGCTTCAAATTTTTCAATCACAGTCGCATTGTAAGGAGCGATAAAGTTATCTAACATCTTTGAGCCGCAGGTTGTCTTCACACCCTTAGTACAAAAAATATCTTTTTGAGCGACGGGGATGCCGGTGAGTGGGCCGGCAGTACCTGCTTTGCGCGCCATGTCTGCATCATGCGCTTGCTTTAATGCAAGTTCATCGGTGACCGTGATAAAACTATTCAGTGATTTATCATGAGCATGGATGCGGTTTAGAAAGTGTTGGGTGAGCTCGACGCTCGTATAGCGGCCGGCGGCTAAATCATCAGCCATTTCACGTAAAGTTTTATTGTGCATCGTAACCTCTATTCAATAACCTGGGGCACAAGGTACAGCCCGAATTCGGATGAAGGTGCAATGGCGAGCAGTTCGTCGCGTTCATTGCCTTCGGTGACAGCATCGGTGCGCAGCGGCTGCGTGGCATCGAACGCATGTGCCATCGGGGCGACATCGGTCGTGTCAACGGCCTGCATTTGTGCCATCAAGGCGAGAATGTTATTGAGGTTTTTAGCGTACACCGGTACGTCACTTTCAGCGAGGCCAAGGCGTGCGAGGTAGGCAACACCTTTGATTTGTTCTTGGGAGATAGTCATCTTGCTCAAAACTCCTTATACATACAGTGCACTTTATCACAAAATAACGGGCGCGTCATGAGGTCATGGGCGCCCCTACTTGCTCAATTGGATTTACGTGTTACTCTTATAGGGGGCCATTTTATTTGCATTAATAATACAAATGGTATCGAATTTTCTGTACAATGACACACGATTTATGTGATTTTACATTTGGCGGATAACCATGATCAAGAAATTAAGAGGTATGTTTTCAACTGACCTGTCCATTGACCTCGGGACAGCCATTACACTTATTTACATGCGTGGACGCGGCATCGTGTTGAACGAGCCATCCGTCGTTGCAATTCGGCAGGACAAAGTTGCTGGGCAACGTAGCGTCTTAGCCGTTGGCTTAGAAGCCAAGCGCATGCTGGGCCGTACGCCTGGCAACATCACGGCTATTCGTCCTTTGAAAGACGGCGTGATTGCAGACTTCCACGTCACAGAAAAAATGTTGCAACACTTCATTCATAAGGTGCATGAATCCAAGTTCATGCGTCCAAGCCCACGCGTATTGGTTTGCGTGCCTTGTGGCTCAACCCAAGTAGAACGTAAAGCGATCCGTGAATCGGTCTTGTGTGCCGGTGCTCGCGAAGTTTACTTGATTGAAGAACCCATGGCAGCGGCGATTGGTGCTGGCATGCCAGTAGAAGAAGCCACAGGTTCGATGGTGGTCGATATCGGTGGCGGCACGACAGAAGTCGCGATCCTTTCATTGAGTGGCATTGTGTACTCTGCGTCTGTGCGCATTGCGGGCGACAAATTTGATGAAGCGATCATTAACTATGTTCGTCGCAACTATGGCAGCTTGATTGGTGAAGCGACCGCTGAACGTATCAAGACGACGATCGGAACGGCTTATCCTGGCAATGAAGTACGCGAAATTGAAGTCCGCGGACGCAATTTAGCCGAAGGTGTGCCACGGTCATTTACACTGAACAGCAACGAAATTTTGGAAGCATTACAAGAGCCTTTATCAGGTATTGTTGGTGCAGTGAAAGCGGCATTGGAACAAGCGCCACCTGAATTGGCGTCTGACATTGCTGAGCAAGGCATTGTATTAACCGGTGGTGGTGCATTGCTACGTGATTTAGATCGTTTATTGATGGAGGAAACAGGTTTGCCGGTGATTGTGGCTGATGATCCGTTGACCTGTGTTGCTCGTGGTGGTGGCCGAGCATTGGAAATCATGGACGAACGTGGTGGGGACTTGTTGTCCACGGAGTAATATCGTAGGGGCGCCTCATGAGGCGCCCATAGCCGTGACATTAAAGGAGCAACACCATTCGCGCACTCTTCCGCCACAGTCGTGTAGCAATAACGCGGTTGTGTTTACTGTCCTTATTGTCAGTCTTGTTGATGGTATTTGATCATCAGCAGGGGCATTTGGCGCACGTGCGGAGTTTAATGAGTGTGGTTGTGTTGCCCATTCAGTATTCTGTGATTTTCCCTGAGCAGTTTTATCATAAACTCGCTTCTCAAATGAAATTACGTACTGCTTTGGCCAAAGAGGTAAACAAGCTGACGGTTGAGAATTTAGAATTACGTCAACGTTTACAATATTTATTGGCGCTAGAAGCTGAAAATAACAGTCTCAAAATGTTGATGAAGACGGCGACGAAGCCTGATGAAAAAGTAACGGTTGTGGATGTATTAGAAATCAACACAACGCCCTTCTCACAACGCATTGTGATTAATCGCGGCAGCGTTGATGGCGTTTACGAAGGTCAGCCGATTGTTGATGCGATGGGGATCTTAGGTCAAGTGATCGAAGTCGGCCCTAAAACCAGCGTTGTTTTATTACTCACAGACAAACAGCATGCGATTCCTGTGCAATCCAGCCGTTCTGGCGCCCGCGCACTCGCGTTTGGTGGTGGCACGGTAGACAGTTTATCGATCACACACGTCACATTGACGGCTGATTTTGCGGTTGGCGATGTACTGGTCAGTTCCGGATTGGGGCAACGTTTCCCACGAGGATATCCTGTGGGCGTGATTGAATCTATAGATCGTGAAGGAGGAGGCGCATTTGTGCGCGTGGTAGCCAAACCCTTTGCACGGATTGATGTTGCGCGAGAATTATTATTGATCTGGCCAGACGCCAGTTCATTTACGGCAGAAGAGACAACGAAAGCGCCGCCTAAAGTGTTGCCACCTAAACCGAAGGAGGCGTCATGAAAAGCAAATCCACCAGCATAACGATCATTGCATTGACGTTATTTTTAGGATTGATGTTTTTAGCCACACCCTTACCTGCTGCGATGACGGCGGGGCGTCCTCTTTTAGTATTATTAATAGTACTTTATTGGGCATTATATTGTCCTGATCAAGTCGGCGTTGCGACGGCTTGGACAATCGGATTAATCACAGATTTTCTTTATGGGGTTATGCTCGGGCCCTATGCGCTAGGCTTTGCGATAGCGGCTTACATTGTGGTGCAGTTAAACGCGCGGTTTAAAATGTTCCCGTTGTTTCAGCAATCCTTATATATAGGTATGCTCGTGGGTGCGGTACAGTTACTCGTGATTGCGATAGGAATGACCGTCATGCACTTAGATATGCCTTGGCCGGTGTTATGGTCGATTCCCACGTCATTATTATGCTGGCCAATCGTCATGACTATTTTAGATTCCGCGCGAGGCGATATATAATCAAGCGGAGTCAACCATGCTCGATGAAATGCTAGTCAACATTAACCCATACGAATGTCGTGTAGCATTATTATCGAATGAAAAAGTACAAGAAATATACGTCGAACGTTCTAATGCACGCAGTTTAGTCGGCAATATTTATAAAGGCAAAATCACGCGCGTGTTACCTGGGATGCAGGCGGCGTTTGTAGAGATTGGCCTTGAGCGTTCTGGTTTTCTACATGTTGGCAACATTGCGCCACTCACTGAAAATGATGATATTCCGATGCCGGCCCAACAGGTCGACATTCGTGATTTTGTTCATCAAGGTCAAGAAATCTTTGTTCAAGTTTCGCGTGATCCGTTGGGCACGAAGGGTGCACGTTTAAGCGCGCATTTATCGTTTTCATCACGCTATTTAGTGTACATGCCGTCTTTATCGAAGGATTTCTTATCCAAGCGCATTATGCATCATAGTGATCGTCAGCATTTATTTTCATTGTTGGATAATGCGCGTAAAGCGGTGCAACACGTAGGTGGATTTGTTGTTCGCACACAAGCGATAGGGCAAGAGCACATATCATTTCAAGAGCACATGGAATACTTGCATGAAGTCTGGGAACGCATTCGCGAAAAAATGAAGAATGCGAAGGTAGGCGCATGTTGTTATGAAGAATTGCCTTTGCCATTGCGGATATGGCGTGACAGATTATCAACGCCATCGCATGTGATGATGGATGAGAAGTCGATGTTTCATCGCATGCAAGATTATGTTCAGCGGTTTTTCCCAGGTGCTGTGGATGATGTGAGTTACTATGATTCACACAAACCGATATTTGACTTATACAATGTTGAACAAGATCTCGTTGGTGCATTGAAGCCTTCCTGCAGTTTACCGTCGGGTGGTTATTTGTTGATCGAGCAGACAGAGGCCATGGCCACGATTGACGTCAACACAGGCGGATTTGTCGGGAAAGAAAATTTAAATGAGACATTTTTGAGAACGAATTTAGAAGCGGTTGAAGTGATCGCGCGCCAAATACGGTTACGTAATTTAGGTGGCATCATTGTGCTTGATTTTATTGACATGGAGGATCCAGCCGATCGCGAGCATGTGCGTCAAGCATTGGCGCATGCGACGGCGCATGATTTTGCTAAAATCACGATCCATGATTTTTCGGGATTGGGTTTAATTGAGATGACGCGTCAGCGGATGCGTGAAAGTTTGGAACATATTTTATGTGAAGAATGTCATCAATGCAAAGGCAGTGGGGCGGTGAAGCGTCTCGAAACGATATGCATGGACATTGTGCGCGAGATCAAGCGTAAATTCACGCCGTACGAAGAGTACTCATTTACGGTGGTTGCATCGCCGATGGTGGTTGAGCATTGTATATCTTCGAAAGACGTGATAAAAGAGAGTTTAAAAAACATATTAACCGAAGACATTATTTTTCATACGGATGCGATGTATCCCAATGACAAATTTGATGTATTGATGACGTAGTTACAAGGGGCAGGAGCGGCATGGAACATGTCATTAAAAGAATAACGAAGATTTTCTGGTATGTCGTATTACATTTTACGGTATTTTCTGCGGTTGCCTTGAGTTTGGTCCGTATTGCGATGCCGTACGCGGAAAATTATTTAACGGTGATTGAAAACTGGGCTCAAACGCAAGTTCATTTAAATATTTCGATTGCGCATTTAGACAGTGGTTGGCACGGTTTTGGGCCTGCGTTGCGTTTTAAAGATATCATGGTATCGGACACGAAAACGGGCAAACAAATAGCCACGATGGAATACGTGGATGTGCAGTTAGACGTATTGGCATCGCTGATGAAATGGGATTGGGTGTTAGGGCGTTTAACGGTTGAGGGTTTAAACATCACCTTGCACGACACGCCTGGGTCTGAGGACACGCTTGATGAGATTCCTTGGCCGATGTTGCAGCAATTCAAACGCATTTCAGTGAAAGATGCGACGGTCCATTGGCTGTTGAAAAATGGTCAACCGGTTGTCATGAACATTCTGAATTTTTCAGTCCGTCCACAGAAGGACAGCCAACGCGTTGAACTTGCGATGTACATTGGCGATCGTCGTTCACGGTTCCGTTTCATTGTGGACACGGCGGGAGACTGGCGTGATCCTGCTCTCATGAAAATCAAAGGATATGCACGGTTAAAAAATGTTGAGTTTGATCCGCGATACATGCCCAATCAATGGCATGAATTCACTTGGCAAGAAGGGATGATGAACGGCGATGTGTGGTTTGATTATGATAAAGGCATTTGGCGGACGATTATTGGGCATGTAGATTTAAATGGCGTAGAGATTAAGAATGACGTTTCGAAGAAAACGTTGCCATTCTCATTTAAAGGTGAAGTCGCGTTAGAAGGTGATGAGGAAGAGCATTTTAAATTAACGGCGGATGATGTTTCATTCACGGTGCATGAAAAGTTAAGCGCCTTGAAATCCTGGGTTGTTGACATTGATCCGGTGAAGCCATGGGAAGCGCGATTCAATGCCATTTCATTATTTGATGCGATCTCGATTGCGCGCGTGTTGGGGTATTTAACAGATGAGCAAGAAAAGAAATTGGTCAAACACGATCCACACGCACGTTTATACAATATTGAATGGGTGGGGCGCCCGGGCGATGCAACGGATTGGAATGTTGGATTTAAGATCAGTGATGCCTATGAAAAATCGGACGGCACATTGCCAGGGATTGATAATTTATCTGGCACAGTCAAGTTAAGTGCTACGCGCGGAGAATTTCAGGTCGATACACAAAATCTAACGCTCGTGGTACCGACCGTGTATCCACACGCGATTGAAATTGATGCTGTCCAAGGGATGATTGATTGGACCTATGGGCCACTTGTGATCAACACGAAAGGTTTAGAAATTGAAGAAGGTGATGCGCTGGCGAAAGTTGATTTAACGTTGACGCTGCCGGAAAAAGATCCTGCTCACATCAAATTATTTGTTGAAACGGGCGTGTTAACGCGCGAAGAGATTTTATATTATTTACCTGGGAAGGTACTGGGCGCAGGATTATTTCATTGGATTTCCAGCAGTCTTGTGAAGGGTGAAGTGACAAAGGCGACGGGGCGTGCAGAAGGCACGTTAAAAGATTTCCCGTATGATAATGGTAAAGGAATGTTCGAATTACAGTTTGCATTGAAAGACGCGACATTGCATTACAAGGATCATTGGCCCATGATCACGGACATCAATGCGCAGTTGGTGATCGACGGTAAAAAATTCCAAGGTTACATCGACTCAGGCAGATATCACAATACGTTCATCAAGCAAGCGGTAGCAGCGGTTGATTACAGCAATGCTAAAAAACCATTAGTCTTGACGTTGTCAGGTGATATTGAAGGCCCCGCCAGCGATATGGAACAATATTTGCGCGAGTCACCGTTATGGGCGACGATGGGTACAGGAATGGAATGGGTTGATGTGGTGGGCACATTGGACACGCGATTAGATTTAAAGATTCCGCTGGATGACAAATCACAAGCCGATACAAAAGGTGTTGTATCGATGAAGAAGGGATTGATCACGTTGCCGTCGTGGAAAGTGACATTTGATGATGTGACGGGATCGGTTGCGTTTCGAAATGGATGTATCAGCGCAAAAGATATTCACGCGACATTCTTGCATCATCCTGCGGTGATTGGCGTGAACTGTAAAGAGACGGGTGGAAAGACGCTTCATGATTGGATCTTGACCAGTAACTTTGGTATTAAAGACATTGATCCTTATTTAAGTCCTGAGTTCAAGCCATTGTTTAGCGGCAACAGCACTTATTCGCTGACTTTTTCGACGATTTCGGGTAAAGGTGATTCAACGTTGCTGTGGCAATCTGATTTGAAGGGCATTACCGTGGCGGTACCTGAGCCGCTCGCAAAAGCGGCTGATGCTAAAAAGCCATTATCGATCCGCTTGTTACTCAAGAGCGAAGAAGTATTGCATCCTGTCGTGACATACGATGGGTTATTCAATGCAGCGTTGACGTTCAAAAAAGAGGGTGAAAAATACCTCTTCAAAGCAGTGAATCTTGTGTTAGGGACAGAAGCTGCGTCGCCTGCCAAAACGGACGGATATTTTATTGCTGGGAAGATCACTTCGCTGGATGTAGATGCATGGTTAACTTTTTTTGAGAAGCTCAAGCAGCCTGGCGAGAAGCCATTGACGGTGCAGGGTGGTTTTTGGGTAGACGTATTATTGTTTAAAGGGTTTCGTTTAGAAGAAACATTTTTGAGCTGGAAGCGTTTGGCCACAGCATGGGA
>Ga0206795_1072_pt1 | contig 21361 bp, 20 predicted proteins | sample Alteio_BWOrgCont_71_FD_152872 | JGI IMG/M metagenome (GOLD analysis project Ga0206795, IMG submission 152872) | Enriched cells from forest soil in Barre Woods Harvard Forest LTER site, Petersham, Massachusetts, United States -... | ecosystem: Environmental > Terrestrial > Soil > Temperate forest >... | reverse complement strand
AGCCTGGCGAATTGAAGAAGATGTTCGTGCGGCACGGGCTGAAGCTGGTGGGCATCGGCTTGGCGCTCGGCCTGGTGGCGTCGCTGGCGTTGATGCGCCTGATGAAGTCGCTGCTCTTTGGCATCAGTCCGCTGGATCCCGTGACCTATGCCACCGTTCCGATCGTTTTGGCGGCGGCCGCAATGCTGGCCAGTTACCTGCCAGCGCGGCGCGCAGCGGCGGTGGATCCAGTGGAAACGCTAAAGGCCGAGTAGGTCAGCGGATGGCCAGCGTAATTGTGTTCGTATAGGTGCTCGCATATCCGCCGGCGTAAATGATGAGAGGTACTGCGGCGCCATAGGGCGCGTACTGCGGTATCTGAATGTTCACCTGCGTGGCGCCGGCAATGAGACCTGGGGCTTGGCCTGCGAAGGTAATTGGCAAGTCCTCCCCGCCAATGGTTGCGCTCACCTCGGCTACCGGAGCTGGAAACGGAGCAACCAGCGGCCCGAGCGAGCCATCGGCGATGGCAGGATTCAGCGTACCTGTGCCCGTCAGATACACCGATACGATTGAACCTCGCGCCGCCGGATTCGAAGGCGAGTTCACGCTGGAATCCTGGTTCAGGATCGCTGCCTGGCCGCTGCCGCTCGCGTTCATCGTGAAAATGCCGGGTGCCGCAACCACCACCGGCAGTTTGATCGGCCCAAGCGTTTGCCCGCTATTCTCGCCACCCAATTGAACCGTAACCAAGGTAGTGAGGAGCTGATTCACTTCAAACGGAACCACGGCGTTGATCTGGCAGTTGGATGAATACAGAACCGGCGCCGGGAATTGGCCAAAGTTCACTGTTGGCTTGGCCGATCCGAAGCCGTTGCCGAACAGCGTAACTATCTCACCCGGCGCTACTGCCCCGGTCGGAAAATTCGTCGCAAAGCCGGGGAACAAACTAGCGCCGTTCAACACCGAAGCAATGGAAGGCCCGGCGGGTTGCGAAAAATCAACCTTCGCGACAAACGCGTCGGAATTGCCGCCGCCGTATTCGGTTTGAAAAGCGTGCGGCGTGGAGAAGAACACAAGTGTCTGGGCGAGGCCCGCGGAATAGAGTCCGCCTTTGCCATCCAGCGCGAGATAGGCGCCGGGGATTGGCGAACTGGCAACCACTGCCGAACCGGCGGAGTTAATTACCGACACTGCGGCTGTCGGCGGCGTCGCGCAGGTAGGCTGGATCGTGGAAGATGTAGCATCGCCGGACGCGCCCACATAAAGCTGCCCGGATGCGTCCGCGACAATCGGCCGGTTTGCCAAAGCGGTAAGCGTCGAGTAAATTAAATCGCCCAATGCATCCAGCTTCGTAACAAACCCGTCGGGCCCGAGGCTGGGCGGTATATTCGGGTCGTAGCCGGTGTAGGTTGTCTGCAGCGCGCCTGCTGTCGTGGGAAAGTTGGGCGATCCGGTTCCGCCCGCGATGAACACCGCGCTGGTGGCATCCAGCGCCAGACCGGACGCAGCATCGGGTCCGCTTCCGCCCAGGTAAGTGGAATAGAGCAGATGACTGCCGGTTGGGTCGAGCTTGGCGACGAAAGCATCGCCATAGCGCAGCGGTCCGATGTCCACTTCGCCCTGAAAGGTACGCGAGATCGCACCCGCGGTGGTGGGGAAATTCGGCGAAATGGTTTCGCCCGCTACCCACACGTTTCCCGCGCTGTCGACGGCGATGGCATGCGCGTCGTCCGGCCCAGAGCCCCCCAGGTAGGTGCTCCACACGATGCTGCCGGAAGGGGACAGCTTAGTGATGAATGCGTTGTTACACTGCACCTCGGGCCCGTTCAGACCGGTTGGGCAGCTCACTCCTCCGGCGGACTGGCTTTGGTAGGCGCCGGCAGTGGTGGCCAGACCCGGCCACGCTGTTCCGGCAATGTAAACATTGCCCGCTGCATCCACTGCCAGCGATTCCGCGGAGCCGCCCGTCGGCAGGGTGTAGAGAATATTTTGTGCCGCGGGATCCAGCTTCACAACTGAGTCGCTGGTGCCCAGATACATATTGCCGTTGGCATCCAACGCGAAAGCGGTGACTAATAAATTCGCCAGGCAAACCGAAAAATCGATGGCAGTGCCGGAAGGGTTCAGCTTCGTAACGAATGAGCAGACGCTATTGGTAGAAGGCGTACCCAGGCTGGTGGACGTCACTGGAAAATCCGGCGATAACGTGGTCCCGGCAACGTAAACGGCGCCGGTGGAGTCCACCGCAATCCCCGCCGCGGCATCGGCGTAGGAGCCACCCAGGTAAGTAACGTAATCGATCAACGGTGGGGCGCCCGCTTCCACTTGCAACGCAAGAAAGCAAAGCAGCGCGATTCTGAACAGCATCAGCTTAAGTTTACTGCCGCGGAGCGTATCTCACAGCAATTGAAAGTTCACCTCCACCGTGGCTTCGGTGACCACGGGCTTTCCGTCAACAATGGCCGGACGGAAGCGCCAATGCGACACGGCTTCGATGGCCCTCTCGTCTAGCCCCAGGCCCAGGCTCTGGCGAACCCGGACATTGCGAACGTTGCCGCTTGCGTCCACTTCGATGGTCAGTACGACCATCCCCTGGTGTTTCGACTTGCGCGCCTCCTCCGAGAATTCCGGTTCCACTTTGTATACCAGCTGAGGCGGCGTCACACCGCGCCCGCGATAAACACTTAATCCGGCCGGTCCTGACTGTGACTCACCGATTCCCTGGCAGCATCCGCGGTCGCCGATTCCGTTGTGGCCGTTGCTGCCAAGCGCGCCTGCGACGTACTGACTATAGGGATCGCCGATATTTGCGCTGGTGGTATCGACTGGGATGTCGAAGGCGATGGTGATGGGCAAAGCGAGCGGCGGATGGTCGCTCGAAGCTGGTGGAATAAACGTCCGATGCGCCGTGCGGGGAGGCGAGCCGTGCCTGGCCGGAAGCGCGGTTTGGTTGCTTCCTCCTCCGTGCGAATCCGGCGCGCGGCGCGAGGGGAGGAACGTCAAAGGCGTGGCATGAAACGCTGCGGCTGGTGATCGAGTGGATCGCGATGTCGGCAGCGATAGCGCAAGCAACAGCAGCGCGAGCAGAACATGCAGCCCGAGCGAGAGTGCCTGCGATCTGGCGATGGGCATGCATTCGCCGATGCAACTAAGTGCCCAGCGAGTAAGTCGAAGTAAGTCAACGCTTGGATGCGCTGGTGGCTGCTGCCTGCGCTCCACACGTGTGCGGGCGCTTCACCGGCAAAGGAGCGCTCAGCAACTCGATTGTTCAGTCGATAAGACCCCTTTGGATGGGTCCAATGAAACAAACAAATCTATGGGAAATGTTGAGGCGAGGGATGTGATAGGCTTGGTAATCTCCCCCGACGAAGGCACGATGAAACCTGCATTTACAACCGAACGGGGAGCAGTCTACAAGACGGATTGCATGAATTTGTTCGCAGCTCTTCGTGATGGCTGCATCGACACGGTTTTCGCCGATCCCCCCTTCAATCTCGGAAAAGACTACGGCCATGGCGCGCACCACGACGAGCTAAACACAGATGACTATCTGACCTGGTGTTTTGATTGGATCGGCGAAGCCGTGCGTGTACTGAAACCTGGAGGATCGATCTTCATCTATAACCTGCCGCAGTGGGCATATCACTTGGCGGCCCACCTGGAAGAACAGAACATGACGTTCCGACATCGGATTGCGGTCTCGATGAAAGGAACGTTCCCGCGCGGACGCAAGCTTTATCCTGCCCACTATGCCCTTCTGTATTTTACGAAAGGTAATCCCAAAACCTTCAACCGGGACGAGGTCCGGTTGCCAGTTCCAATATGCCGCCATTGCAAGAAGGACATCAAGGACTACGGTGGTCATCGCAAATTCCTGAACCCTCTGGGGCTGAACCTTACAGACTTCTGGGACGATACGGCCCCGGCTAGGCACCGCAGATTTAAGGCCCGGTGGCATGTGAACGAGTTGAAGCCACTCATTCCTGCGCGGTGTATTGAGCTCTCCACTCAAGAAGGAGAAATTGTGTTGGACCCCTTTGGGGGGGGAGGATCAACATTTGAGGCGGCCGAAATGTTGAAGCGTTACTGGGTCGGTTCAGAAATCGTGGATTGCGATCTGATCCGCGAGCGTTTTGCGCGCAATATTCCGGGCGTCGAACGTAGCAAGCCTCCGAGAGCGCTATCTGGTATATTCACAGATTCGCCAAGGCCATGCCGAGAATCGTGCACGAGCAATCATTCGATGGAGCAGGCGCGCTCATTGAGAGACTCGGCCTTGATGAGCTCCTAGCGGAAGTCCGTGACATTCTAAGCTCGTTCTCTCTCCTTGTTGAGGAACGCCGGGACGCAAACAGCTCCAAGGTTGTTCGGGTGATGATCGATGCCGAATTTAAGCGGGCTGGTGGATGGACTCAGAAGAAGAGCGGTGGTGTCGATTGGATCAAGAGGCAAGCGATCAATGGACGGCCACGACACATCTGCATAGGCGTAGAGATTCAAGTCTCCGGTCGCAGCGATATGCTCTCGGTCGATTTGATACATCTACGAAACGAGCTACTTCAAGGGGCTATCGATCTGGCAGTCTTGGTCGTCCCAAGCGACCTGCTTGGAAAGTTCTTGACAGACCGCGTCGCAAAACTCTCGGAGGCAAAAAGGCACATCGCAATGGCCCGGGCCGAGAGATGCCTTTCGTGCTTATGGCAATTGAACACGATGGAGCCGGCGAGGCCCTTCAGAAACAGTCAAAACGCGCGGCAGGCTCGGGTACCCAGATCTAACCCGTCCGTCCGCAAATCACGTGCTCGATAGTTGTCCCCGCGCGGCCGCCGTCGCCAGTTCGTCGCAGCGATTGTTGTCGGAATGCGAGGCGTGACCCTTGGTCCAGGACCACGTCGTCGTGTGGCGCGAGTTTTGCTCATCCAGCTCGTGCCACAAATCCTGATTCGCAACCGGCTTCTTGTCGCCCGTTTGCCAGCCGTTCCGCTTCCACTTGTGAATCCAGGTAGTAATGCCGTTCTTCAGATAATTCGAATCGGTCACGATCTCCACCTGGCACGGCTCTTTCAACGCGCGCAGGCCTTCCACCGCGGCCTGCAGCTCCATGCGATTGTTGGTGGTCTCTGGCTCGGAACCGTACATCTCTTTCGTTTTATCGCCGAAACGCAGGATGCACGCCCAGCCGCCAGGACCGGGATTGCCGATGCAGGCCCCATCCGTAATCAACTGGACCTTCTTCAAGCGGTCACGCCGGCCAGCTCGCGTTCAAAGAACGCATCCACGTGGTCCAATATCGCGGCCGCGTCGGTGGTTTTGTAAATCTCGACGCGCAGCTTCGACCCATTTCTGACACCATGAGTAAAGTAAGTTGCGAATTGCTTCATCTTGCCCACGGTGTCCCGCTCGTCGCGCTCGCACAGCATGCCATAGTAAGTGCGCATGATGTCGTAGCGCTGCCGCTCGGTGGGCTGCTGGTAAGTTCCCGTGGCAAGATACTGCTGAATCTGCCGGAAGATCCACGGGTTGGACGAAGCTGTGCGGCCGATCATCACCGCGTTGCAGCCTGTCTCTTCAACCATTCGGACGGCGTCCTCCGGCGTCACGATGTCGCCGTTGCCGATCACGGCAATGTTTTTCACCGCGGCCTTCACCTCCGCGATGCGCGACCAATCCGCTTTCCCGCTGTAGCCTTGCTCGCGCGTGCGGGGATGCAGCGCCACCGCCTGCAGTCCGCAATCTTCGGCCAGTTGAGCCATTCTTACGGCCACCAGTTCCTGGTCATTCCAGCCGGCGCGGAACTTCATGGTAAACGGAATCGAGATGGCTGCTCGAACTTTGCGCAGGATTTCTTCCACCAGCGGCAGATCGCGCAACAGGCCCGAGCCGCCATTGCACTTCACCACCTTGTTGACTGGACAGCCGAAGTTGATGTCGACAATATCAAATCCAAAATCCTGGCAAGCCTTGGCGGCGTCGGCCATCACCTGCGGATCGGAGCCAAACAGCTGGGCCGAGATGGGGTGCTCTTCCGGCTCAAAATACAGATAGCGAAACGTCCGCGAGCCTTTCTTGGCCTTGAGCGAGTTAGCTCTTAGTGACGCCACCACGCCGTGGGAACTGGTGAACTCGGTCATGATCAGGCCGCATCCGCCCTGATTGCGGATCAGCCGCCGAAAGATGGTATCGGTGACCCCGGCCATGGGCGCCAGCACGGTGGCGGGCGCAATGCGGATCGGGCCGACCTGGAATTCACTGGGAAAATCGGACATCCTAAGCTATTTTAACGGTTCGGGCTCCGAAACGTAAATCCAGCCCCGTGCGTTTATAGTTATAGCGCGGAGGCGGTTCTTGGAGCTGAATTGGAAACTGGTGACGGCTTTTGCGACCGGAGCCGTGCTGGCTTTCGGCATCGTTTATTTTGCCGTAAAGCCCGATATGGCCAGGCAGGACCTTCCCGCGCATGTGGCTGCACCTTTGCCCCAGCCAGCGCCGCGAATCGCGGCCGCGCCGCCTCCGGTGGTCGAGGTTCCGCCGGCCCCAGCCCGAGTCCACGTCCAGGTTCGGGAAAAGCCATCACCGATGCCACCGCCGGTGAGGCGACCAAAGGAAGTGGTGATCGCCCGCGCCGCCCCGGTGCCGCCTCCAGTGCCCGCGCCGGTTGAACCGCCTCCCACGCCTGCGCCCGCTGCTGTTCCCCCGGCCCCTGTTCCTCCTGCGCCAGTGGCGCCCGCACCACCGGTAAATGTTCCGGTGCAAAACGTGTCGCTACCTGCTCTGAGTCCTGCTCCGAGTCCTGGGCCGGCTGTCGGAGCACGCGTCCCGAATGTGGTGACGCTTGCGGCCGGAACAACGCTCGCGGTGCGCATCGGCGAAACGCTTTCATCGGCGCGCAATCAGGTGGGTGATACCTTTCTTGCGACGCTCACCCAGCCGCTCGTGATCGACACGTTCGTCATCGCCGAACGCGGGGCGCGCGTGGAGGGCAAGGTAGTGGACACCACGCCGGCGGGACGGGTGAAGGGCGTGTCGCACCTGGGAATCTCGATCGTTCGGCTGGCGACGTCCGACGGCCAGAATATTCGGATTCGAACGGAGCCATACGTCCAGGACGGGCCTACGTCAACCGGAGCCGACGGCGCCAAGATTGGTGTGGGTGCTGCTATCGGCGCGATCATCGGAGCACTGGCCGGCGGTGGTAAAGGCGCGGGCATCGGAGCAGGCGCGGGCGGAGCGGCCGGTACCGGCGACGTGCTCCTTACGCGGGGCAAACCGGCCGAGATCCCGGTGGAGACGCGGGTCAGCTTCAAGGTTCAAGAGTCGCTGACCATCACCGAACGGCTGAACTGATCACGGAGCGCCGACTAAGCCAGGGGGCGGGGGCAGCGCCGAGATCCAAAACTGGTTCGGGTATCCGTACGAGACTCTTTTGGCTGGATTCGAATCGAGCCCGAAGTTAAAGATCAGCCTGACCGATTTACCCGTACAGCTTGCCTGAAAGGTAGATGCCCGAATCGCCGTCTCGACGGCCGCAGTAAGAAGTAGATGCCCGCCGGCGGAGGTAGTTACTTGAATCGGGCCGCCGGGAGATACAGCGACAGTAGCCGTTACGACGCCTACCACGCGGGCCGCCCGCGCGAGTGCTGGGTATATCGGCATCTCCAGTCGCTCAACGCACGACATGCTGGAATCCGCCTCCTGATGAGATTGCGCGAGCGGGTGCCAAGAGCACAACGCAAGAGCCAATAAGAATCGCATATTCACCTCCGCTTCGCACCAGCTTGCCACGGCAAAGTCCCTCGCGCCCCGAAGTGTGCGTTCAACCGATCGACTACCGCTTCCAGCTGCGCCTTGCCCTCCTGATCCGCTTGCTGAAGAAGCGCCGCCGCATCCTTCGACAACCCGAGCATCTGCCAAGGCTGACGCGCCGCGCCAATGGCGAAGACCGCCGGCCACGGCGGTCTGTGGATGCATGTGATCTTGCCGGAGAGCAATTTGATCGTCAGGACATCCGGATGATCGCGCAGTTCGATCGCGAGCCGATACTCAATCGCCAGACCGCTCGCGGGAAGCACGTCGAATTCTCGCAGTTGGCCGAGAAGGTCTCCGAAATTCATCGAAACCCGATGTCGTCCTTCACCTTCTCCATCCAGTTGTAGATGATCGGACAGTAATTCACCCGATCGACAAACTCCCACATGCGGCTGGCAATCGACCCCGTGCCGCGTACCACGTGCGGGAAGTTCGCGCAATTGTGCGGACGCGCTGCATACACGCTGCACAGATTGCCTTCCAGAAATACGCAGCCCGCTTCATTCTTTTTCAGGATCATTGCGCCTCCGCCGTCCAGCGCGGTGAATTGCTCCACGAATTCCCCCGGACTCGTCCCTACAAACTTCGCCAGCTTCTCGACATCTTTCTCCGTAATTCCCACCTCGGTAACGCGGCAACAATTCGCGCACGCGGTGCAATCGATCTCGTCTTCAATCTCCTCGCCGAAACGGCGCAAGCGCCGATCCGAATGCCGGTGGCGCCTGAAATAGGCGCGAAAGCGCGCATTCTCGGCCTTATTTTGCTCTCCAAGGCGTTTGATCTGGACGAGGTCGGTTAGCATTTCCTAGAATCAATTATGGCTTCATCAAACGCCGCTTCGGGCGAGGAGTTTTACCGCATCCAGAAATTGCCGCCTTACGTGTTCGCCGTCATCAACGAGATGAAGGCCAAGGCGCGCGCGGCGCAAAAGGACGTAGTGGACCTCGGCATGGGCAATCCGGACGGCGCTACGCCCGAGCCGATCGTCAAGAAATTGATCGAAGCGGTCCGCAATCCACGCAATCATCGTTACTCGTTATCGCGCGGCATTCCCAGGCTGCGCGCGGAAATCGTGAAGCGCTATCGCACCAAGTACGCCGTGGAACTGGATTCCGAAACCGAAGCCATTGTCACCATCGGCGCCAAGGACGCCCTGGCTCATTTGCTCTTCGCGGTAATTGGACCGGGCGACGCAGTAGTCTCGCCCAACCCCGCTTACCCCATCCACCAATACGGCGTGATCATGGCCGAAGGCCACGCCTGCGTGCTTCCCATGCCGACGCCGGCGGAGTTCCTCAATCGCCTGGAACATTTGTACAACACCTCCTCGCGCAAGCCGAAGATGATCCTGATTTCGTTTCCGCATAACCCTACCACGCATTGCGTGGACCTGCAGTTTTTCCGCGACATTGTGGCGCTCGCGGCGCGGCACGGCTCCATGATCGTGCATGATTTCGCCTATGCCGACTTGGGTTTCGACGGCTACGAGCCGCCCAGTATTCTGCAAGTGGAAGGCGCCAAGGAAATTGCGGTGGAGATTTACTCCATGTCGAAAAGCTTCAATATGGCGGGCTGGCGCGTGGGGTTCTGCCTGGGGAACAAGAAAATGATCGCGGCTCTCGCTCGCATCAAAAGCTATCTCGACTACGGCGTTTTCCAACCCATTCAGATCGCTTCCATCATTGCCCTGCGCGAGTGCGCCAAGGATACCGAGAAGATCCGCAGCGTTTACCAGAAGCGCCGCGATTTGCTTATCGACGGTCTCGATCGCGCGGGCTGGCCGGTGGCCCCGCCGCAGGGAACAATGTTCGTCTGGGCGCCGATTCCTGAGAAGCATCGTGCTAAAGGTTCCCTCGAATTCTCGAAGCTGCTGATGGAAAAAGCGTTGGTGGCAGTATCGCCGGGCATAGGATTTGGGCCGCTCGGCGAGGGCCACGTGCGGTTCGCTCTTATTGAGAACCAGCACCGGACGCGGCAGGCCATGAAGGCGATCCAGCACTTTTTGAAGAAGTAATCCGGTCCGCCGCAATCCGCGCGTGCAGCGCATAAGCGCCCTGGTCAAACAGGATCAGCAAAGCATCCTGCACCTGACAATCCGGGTTCCGCAACCGCGCAGCGATCGTATCGAGCGCGATCCCGGCCGCTTCTTCCAGCGGATAGCCGTAAGCGCCCGTGCTGATAGCCGGGAAGCTGATGCTGCGCGCGCCGTGTTGTTCCGCCAGGTCAAAACAGGTGTTGTAACAGGCCGCCAGTTTTCTGGCTTCGCCGTGCGTTCCATCGCGATAGACGGGCCCCACGGCGTGAAACACATGCCGCGCTGGAAGCGCCCCGGCGCTGGTTACAACCGCGCTGCCGGTGGGACATCCCCCCGTATTGGCGCGAATTCCATCCAACTCGCGCATGATGGCAGGTCCGCCCGCGCGATGGATAGCGCCATCTACGCCGCCTCCACCACCGAGACTCGCATTCGCCGCATTGACGATGGCATCGACGCGAATCTTGGTGATATCGCCGATCACCAAGCGGAGCTTCTTCCCATGCGGGAAATCGATCTCCATATATTCGAATACTACAGCCAACGCTATAGTGAAAGTTGAAACAATCCGACGCACTCGTGCTTTTTGACATCGACGGCACTTTGATTCGCCGCGCCGGCCCGCACCACCGCGAGGCTCTGGTGGAAGCCATCCGCCGAACGGCGCATGTCGAAACCACTACGGAAGGCGTGCCGGTGGCGGGCATGCTGGATCGCGACATTCTGGCTACGATGATGCGGACCGCGGGCATGTCGCGCGCCGCCATCCGCAGCGTGATGCCGGAAGTGATCGCTCGCGCGCAATCCATTTACGTCCGCCGCGCGCCCGACATTTCGTCCAAAGTCTGCCCGGGCGTCCGGAACCTGCTGCGGCGCTTAACCGCGCGAGGCGTGGTCGTCGGACTGGTCACCGGCAATCTCTCGCGGATCGGTTGGCGAAAAATGGAACGCGCGGGGCTGCGTCCGTATTTCCGTTTCGGCGCCTTTGCCGAACTGGCGCGCGACCGCGCGGGGCTGGTTCGGATCGCCATCCGGCGTGCCCGCAAAGAGCGATGGATCGGGCGCCAGAGCGCCATCACGCTGATCGGCGATCATCCCAACGACGTGCTCGCGGCCCGTGCCAATGGCATCCGCGCGGTTGCGGTCGGAACCGGGATCGTCCCTCTCGCGGAGCTTCAAGCGCACTCGCCTCTTATCGCCATTCCGGATCTAAGATCGCTGAAATTGGATGACCTGTTGTAACAGAATTCCGATGTCCGCATGGGACAATCGGGACGTGTGCCGGTTGCCGATTATTTTTGCGATGTTGTCGCTGTCGCTTCTGCCGGCCGGGTTGATGGCCCAGTCTGACGCGCCGACGCCTGACACAAACGCCTCCCCAGCCAATCCGGAGACCTGGAACCTCTACTACCAAGCCACATCCATTGGCCAGCATCACGGAACTTTCAATTCTCCTTATGCGGGGCCCTTGAGTCTTGAGGACACCTCCGAGAGCGATGTGTCGCTCACGACGACATTGTTTTTTGCTTTTCGCCTCAGCCAGAACACGCAGTTTGTCTTCGATCCCGAGATTGCCGGAGGGCGGGGCTTTAGCCATGTGGACGGGCTAGCCAATCCCTCCAACGGCGAACTTCCCAGAGTGGCAACCGCCACTCCCAAACCCTACCTCGCGCGGCTGTACATCTCGCACGATTTTGGTTTCGGTGACGAGACCGAGCATGTGGAGAGCGACGAGAATCAATTGGCGGGCGACCGGCCGTTGGTCCGCTATACCATCACCGCCGGCCGGTTTTCCGACAGCGATTTCTTCGACGACAATAATTACTCCCACGATCCCCGAACCCAGTTCATGGCGTGGGGCTTGATGTACAACGGCGCCTGGGATTATCCGGCGGACACGCGCGGCTACACCTGGGGGATTGCCAATGAGTTTCATACCAGGAACTGGTCTTTTCGATATGGTGTAGCCGCGGAGCCTCGCGTCGCCAATGGCGGAAGGTTCGACCGGCGGCTGTTTGTCGATCAAGGGCAAACGTTCGAAGAAGAGCGGCGCTATTCGCTGCATCATCACCCGGGCGCCATCCGTTGGCTGCAATATCTAAATCGCACCAGATCGGGCAGTTACGGCCAAGCGGTTCGCCTGGCGGAGCAGACTGGAAGCGTGCCCAACGTTGCGGCCATAACTCGCCCTGGGACGCTCAAGTACGGTACCGGCGTAAGCTTCGATCAGGAGCTTTCTCGCGATGTGGGCGTCTTCTCGCGGCTGGGCTGGAACGACGGCAAGACCGAAGACTTCGCATTCACAGCCATCGACCGGCTGGCCGAAGCAGGCGTGTCCGTGAAGGGGACCAGCTGGAAAAGAAAAGACGACGTGGTTGCGACGGCATTTGCGGCCGCTGGAATTTCCGGCGTTCACGCGGTGTACCTCGCGATGGGCGGGCTTGATTTTTTGCTCGGCGACGGAAAACTCAACTACGCGCCCGAATATCTTTGGGAAAGTTACTACAGCGCGCGTGTGGTGCGCGGTTTTATCGCCACCTTCGATGTGCAACATTACAACAACCCGGCCTACAATCACGATCGCGGGCCGGTATGGGTGGAGTCCATCCGGCTGCATATCGAGTTCGGTATCAAGCCGCTCAGTGCCAAGTAAAATGTAGAAATGAGTCAATCGGATCCAGCTCGTCACTTGCTGCGCCACACCGTCGCAACCATCGCTTATCGCGGCTGCAAAGCCGTACGCGGCGCTCCCGATTCGTTCGCCGAGTTTCTGGCATCGCCAGACGTGCGAACGCCGGGCCAAATTCTGGCTCACATCTGCGACCTGCTGGACTGGGCGTTATCAACGGCACGTGGCCAGCAGCACTGGCACGCGTCGGCGGCGCTTCCCTGGCGCCAGGAAGTGCACCGCTTCTTTGCGGCGTTGGAAGCGCTGGACGACTATCTGGCTTCGGACAATCCGCTCGAAACCACGCCTGAGAAGCTGTTTCAAGCGCCCATCGCCGATGCGCTCACCCATATCGGGCAGATCGCGATACTGCGGCGGCTGGCCAGTGCGCCGGTGCGCGCCGAAAATTATTACGTCGCGAAAATAGCGATTGGGACCGTGGGCGCCGACCAGCCTACGCCAGTGCAAGAATTCTAGCTACTCACGGGCAGATGAAAAGGCCAAAACTTAGGTGGCCCCAGATGAACGCAGATCGGCGTTAATCTGCGTTTATGTGTGGCCAATCATTTCGCTATTCTATTTAAATATGCGGTTTCTGCTTTCGATGATGCTAGTTTCTTGCGCTTTCTCACAAAGTCGCAACGACGCTTCCGCGCTGATCAAGTCAGTCGCCGACACTGCCAACAGCACGAAAACCTGGCGGATCGAAGGATCGATGGAGGATTCCGGTTACTCCCGGTCTTACCCCGGCACCTTCACCTTATCTCTGCGCGCCCCGGTAGAAGCGCGGTTTCAGCAGATCGGCGGCATGACTCCGGCGATTATTGTGTGCGACACCGTTAATGCTTGGCTCTATTCACCACCTCTGAATCTCTACCGGACTCAGCCCGTTTCCGAGAACGCGCTCTGTTCGCCAATCGTCGGCGAATGGAAATCTTTGCCGAGCAAGCTCAAATCGCCTACCCTTGCGGGCCGCCGGACCGTTGAGGTCGGTGGCCAGACGATGGATTGCGAAGTGGTCCGGGGCAAATCGGAGGCAACGCCGCCCTTGTCCGGCGACATCAAGCGTGAGTTGTGCATCGATACGAAGACAAATCTGATTCTTTCGGAAAAAGATCAATATTCGGGTTGGGCCCGCACCTACACCTACAGCAAAATTGAGCAGGATATCGACATGCCCCCCGACGTTTTCGTAGTCAAACTTCCCGCCGGAAGCAAGCCGACGCCCTACGATCTTCCCGTCCCCACCCGGATCGGATCATTAAATATGTCTCGTGAGCCTGGCATCTCGCTGCCGCGACTGGTCTCGAAGCAAGACCCAGTTTACGACGAAGCGTCCCGCAGATCTCGGATAGAGGGGAGAGTCGTTCTCTACGTTGTAATTGATACCAAAGGAGCTCCATCCGAAGTCGATATCTACAGCCATCTGACTCCGGGACTGGACTCTTCCGCCGTCCAGGCAGTAAAGCAATGGCGTTTTACTCCCGCAACGAAAAACAATCAGCCTGTTGAGGTTGGGCAAATGATCGAAGTCAACTTCAAGCGGACCTAGATCGTTGGCATGCAGATCTCGGATTGCATGCAGGCGTGATAAAGTATGGATTGTTTCGACCCCGAGGGAGGATTCACCATGGCGAGATCCAAGAAGATTTCAGTTGACCGTCGCGGCTTCTTGAAGGGCGCCGCCGCGGGTGCGGCCGGAGCCGCCGCTGCACTGGTTGCGAAACCCGAGGCCGCAAAAGCGCAAGAAGCGGCGGAGGTTCATCGTCCCGCCACTCCCAATCCGTTGCCTGGCGCCAAACAGACCGCGGCTGAAACCACCCCGCCCGCGCGAGCGGATGTCTGGACTACCGGCCGCCCGGGATCGGACTTCATGGTGGACGTCATCAAGACCTTGGGCTTCGAGTACGTCGCCGCCAACCCCGGCTCCAGTTTCCGAGGCATTCACGAATCCCTCATCAACTACGGCGGCAACAAGGCGCCCGAACTGCTCACCTGCTGCCACGAAGAATCGTCGGTAGCCATGGCGCACGGCTACGCCAAGATCGAAGGCAAGCCGATGATGATCATGGCGCACGGCACGGTGGGCCTGCAGCACGCGTCCATGGCCATCTATAACGCCTACGCCGATCGCGTCCCGGTGTACGTTCTGCTCGGCAATATCGCCGACGGCGCATGGCGGCGCAGCGATGTCGAATGGGCCCACAGCGTACAGGACGCCGCTGCCATGGTTCGCGACTACACCAAGTGGGACGATGCGCCGGTGTCGCTCAATGGCTTCGCCGAATCCGCGGTTCGTGCGTACAAGATTGCGATGACGCCGCCCATGGAACCCGTGGTCATAGTCGCCGACGCCGTCATGCAGGAAGAGCCACTGAGCGACGCCGACCGGGCTAAGCTGCAAATTCCGAAGCTGACCCTTGCGGCCCCGCCCGCCGGCGATTACGGCGCCATCAAGGAAGCCGCGAAAATGCTGGTCAACGCGGAGAGCCCCACGATCCTGGCCGGCCGCGTGGCGCGCACCCCGGAAGGCATCCAGCTTCTGGTGCAACTGGCCGAAACGCTGCAAGCTCCCATCATCGATAAACATTTCCGTATGAACTTCCCCACCACGCATCCCTTATACGGTGCGGGAACCATCGGTTCCGCCGATGTGCTGCTGGGCCTGGAAGTGCCCGACATGTGGCAGAACACCCACACGCAGACGCCGGTGAATAAGATGGGCATGGAGTCCAGGCGCATCACCAAAGCGGGCGCCAAGGTGATCACCATTTACGCCGGCGACCTGTTTAGCAAGAGCAATTATCAGGATTTCGGCCGCTATGACGAAGTGGAACTGGCCATTGCCGCCGATGCGCAGGCCACCTTGCCGATTTTGATCGACGAATGCCGCAAGCTGATCACGCCTGAGCGCAAAGCTGTAATTCAAGCGCGTGCGGCCAAACTCGCCGAAGTGAGCCGTCGCAATCGCGAGCGCGATCTGGCGGATGCTGCCTGGGCCTTCGACGCCAGCCCGGTTTCCACCGCGCGCATGGCCGCCGAGCTTTGGAACCAGATCAAGACCGAAGATTGGTCGCTGGTTTCCGATCTCACGTTCGTATCCAACTGGCCCGGACGGCTGTGGGATTTCGACAAGCACTATCAATTCATCGGCGGACACGGCGCATACGGAGTCGGGTATGGCGCTCCGGCGGCCGTCGGCGCGGCGCTGGCGAACAAAAAGCATGGACGAATCAGCGTCAATATTCAGTGCGACGGCGATTTGAACTACGCGCCTGGGGTTCTGTGGACCGCCGCGCATCATCGCATCCCGATGCTTAACATCATGCACAACAATCGCGCCTATCATCAGGAGTTGATGTATGTGGAGGATATGGCCGCTCGAGCGCGCCGGGGCGTGGAGCACGCCAAAATCGGCACCGCGATCGAGGATCCGAACATCGACTACGCGATGATGGCGAAAGCTTACGGAATGTTCAGCGAAGGGCCCATCGACAATCCCAACGACCTGGGTCCGGCTATTAAGCGCGCTCTGGAGGTGGTGAAGAAGGGCGAACCGGCCATGATCGATGTGCTGACGCAGCCGAGGTAATCATGAAGCAACTCCTTTTCGTCGCGCTCTTCTCAGCGGCAACGATGATGGCGCAAACGCCGGCCGGAGACGCGGCCAACGGCAAGAAGCTGTTCCTTCGCGACGGCTGTTACGAATGCCACGGCTATGGCGGACAAGGCGGCGCGGCAGGCGCCCGTATCGCCACCATCGGGCTCAACGCGCAGGGCCTGATCCGCTACGTTCGAGCTCCCGGCGGCCAGATGCCCGCCTACACCGACAAGGTGATCACCGATCAGGAATTGACCGACGTTTGGGCTTACTTGCAGTCCCTGCCCAAGGCCAAGCCGGCCAAAGATATTCCGCTGCTGCAACAATTTCAGAAATGACGCTCCCTAACGGTCGCGGTTCTGTAACATGGACTCTGCTGAACCACGACGGTGAGGGAGTGGACTAGCCTTGAATCAGCGCAGCCAAACCCGCTCTCGCGACCTGCTCATCCTGGGGCGATTGGACGCCTGAAACTCCCACCGCTCCCAGGCATTCGCCTTCGTACACAATCGGAAGGCCGCCTTGCACCGGCAGCCTGCCCGGAAACATAAGCGTAGCCGCACGTTCTTTCGTCACGTCTTCCAGAAACTTGGTCGGAACTCTCGAAAGCGCCGCGGTGCGCGCTTTCATGGTGGCAATCTCCGGACTCGGCAGCGTCGCTCCATCCATCCGCTCCAGATGCAGCAGGTAGCCGCCTTCATCCACCACCGCGACACTGACCTTCCAATCGTTCCTTACCGCTTCCAGTTTGGCGGCCGTCACAATCGCGTGAGCTTCCTCGGATGTTAGGCTGAATTTCTGGCGCATGTTCTCCCTTATCGTATTTCTCAATCTTCGCACTTCGCTGCTGGCCTTCGGAGCAGCTTTCATAGCCGGGGCCATCAACTCCGTGGCCGGCGGCGGCACGCTGCTGACGTTCCCCACACTGATCTGGCTGGGGCTGCCTTCCATCAATGCGAACGCCACCAGCACCGTGGCAATTTGGCCCGGCACGGTGGGGACCATCTGGGGCTACCGCCAGGATCTCAAAAAGTCCAGCCCGCGCATGCTCGCTCTGGTTTTTCCGAGCGTGGTTGGCGGCATTTTAGGCGCGCTGTTGCTGAATCACACACCACCTGCTGTCTTTGATGCGTTGGTGCCCTTTCTGATTCTGTTCGCCACGCTCTTGTTCATGATCCAGGAGCCGATTCAGAAGCGGCTGAAGATTTCGTCGCCCGAATCGCATAAATCGACACGCTGGCTGATTGGCGCGATGCTGTTTCAGCTTCTCGTGGCGCTCTATGGCGGCTACTTCGGAGCGGGCATCGGCATTCTGATGCTGGCGGCGCTCAGCGTGCTGGGCCTCACCGACATTCATCAGATGAACGGACTGAAAGCGCTGCTCGGCGCCGCCATAAACGGAGTCGCCGCTCTCTATTTCATTTGGGCGCGCATGGTTTATTGGCCTGAGTTTACGGTAATGGTGATCGGCGCCATTCTGGGCGGATACGGCGGCGCGCTCATCGCGCGGCGAATCGGAGGCCCAGCGGTACGGCGCATCGTTATTCTCGTTGGGCTTTCAATGGCCGCGGCGATGTTCGTGAAGTTCTTCCGGGCTTACTTCAATTCCTGAAACATTCCTGGCACGCTCCACTGCTGTTGTATGCTGTTCGGCGCCCACTTGTACTCGGTCTCCATGAATTTCGCGACTTCAGCTTGTCCTTTACCTTCGTGAATCATCCCGCTCACGCGATTTCGCATCTTTTCCACGTTGTCGCGATAAGTTTTCAGACCGGCTTTATCAGTGATCGCGCCATGCCCCGGAATCACAGTGTCGAAATCGAGCTTCAAAGCGTTGTCCAGCGTCTTGGTCCACTCCACCACGCTGCCGCCGCCGTTGTAGTCGATCAATGGACTGGTGCCCGCCATCAGATCGCCTGTGTGCAGAACGCGAATGGCCGGGAAGTAAATCACAGCATCGCCGTTGGTATGGCCGCGGCCCATGTATATCGCGCGCACCGCCTTACCACCCAGATTCACGTCCGCCTCGGTAGTAAACGTAATCCGCGCGGGGCCCACGGGAGGAGGTTGAACGTTTCCCTGCTGCTTGTGCTCCACTATGTTGGTTCGCGCCATCGCAGTCGAAATAATCTCCGCGGTCGGCAAAAACTGCGCGTTCCCGCCGCTGTGATCCTGATGATAGTGCGTGTTGATGATGTACTTGATCGGCTGGTTTGTGACGCTCTTCACCTGGTCCACGATGCTCTGGTGGTCCCGGTCGAACTTGTCGTCGATCAGGATGACGCCCTCGTCGGTGATGTAGACCGCGACGTTGCCGCCATCGCCTTCGATCTCGTACAGATCGTCTTTCACCTTGTTGATAGTGAGTTTCGCCGGCGGCGGGTTCTGCGTATAGGCGAGCTTGGTATAAGCGAACCAGCCCAACGCTAGAAATAGCACGCAAGCGGAAATCCGTGCGATGACTGTGCGGCTCATGTCCGGCCACTATATCAAAATTAGCGGACCTTCAGGTTTTTCTCGAAGAGATCAAATATCCGTTTGTACTCGTCCGCCCAGCTGGTTGGCTCCACGAAGCCGTGGTTCTCCACCGGATACATGGCCACTTGCCAATTCTGCTTGCGCAACTCGATCAGCCGTTGCACCAGCTCCACCGTGTCCTGAAAGTGCACGTTGGTGTCCACCATGCCGTGACAAATGAGCAGCGCGCCCTTCAGCCCGGCTGCGAAATAAATCGGGGACGACCGTTTGTACGCTTCCGTATCCGTCTGCGGGAGATTCAGAATATCCGACGTGTACTCGTAGTTGTAATTCGCCCAGTTGGTCACCGGCCTCAGTGCCGCACCCGCCGCGAACACATCCGGCTGAGTGAACATCCCCATTAGCGTGATAAAACCGCCGTAGCTGCCGCCATAAACTCCCAAACGTTTCGGGTCTGCGCCATAGTCGGAAACCATCCAGCGCGCAGCGTCGATGTTGTCGTCCAGATCCTTGCCGCCCATGTGTTCATAGATCGCGGTCCGCCAATCGCGCCCATAACCGGCCGATCCGCGATAATCCACATCTGCAACCAGATAGCCGCTCTCCATCAACAATTGATGGAACATGTACTCGCGCGCGTAGTAGGACCACATTCGATCCACGTTCTGTAAGTAGCCGGCGCCATGCACGAACAAGACGGCCGGCCCGCCTTTCCGATAATTCGCCGGCTTGTAAACGTGCGCCCGCACCGCTACGCCATCCCGTGCCCGGAACGTAACGATCGGTGTGTCCAGCCACGGATATTCCGCGAACTCGGGCGCCGGCGACGATGTCAGCTTCTTCGCCGCTACATCCGGACGCGCTTCCTGGGCATACAGTTCCGGCGGTTTGTTGGTGTACGAGTAGACATCGGCAAACCAGTGTTCGTCCGGCGAAGGTATGCACGAGTGGCCGCCCGGAAGCGCTGTCAGCCGGGTGCGCGCGCCGCCATCCGCGCTCATCTGGTAGACCTCTTGTACCCCCGGATCGGCTTCATTGGTGACCAGGAAAAAACGGCTCTTGTCTTGCGTTAGCTTGGCGCTGTCTACTTCCCACTTTCCAGACGTCAGCGCCTTGGCCTCGCCGCCTGCGAACGGCACGGTGTAAAGATGCGAAAAGCCCGTCCGTTCCGATTGAAAGTAGATGTCCTGATCCCCCTTCATCCAGCCCAGGGTTTCGCTGGTCGGTTCGTCCGGGTCCCCGATGCCGGGCCCGTCGATCCATGCGTCATCGTGGTCGTGCGCCACCACGCGCGTCTTTCCCGTATCTTCGTCCAACGCGAAAATCCAGCGGTCCTTGTTGTCCACCGCGCGCGCAACCACAATCGCCTTCGTGCCGTCGGCCGACCATAGCGGCAGGGATAAGCGGACTTCACGATCCAACGGCGTCTTTATCGCCTCGGCGGGCGCCTTGGCGTCGGCTGCTTTCTGCCCATGATCCACCCACTTCACTTCACCCGTCTCCACACTCAGAATCGCCAACCGCGCCAGGCTTTGTTTATCGCCCACCTTCTCGTACGACGGGACATCTTCGGTATAGCCCGTCTCGGTGACGAACTTCGGCACCACGGTTCGTTTGGCGCCTTTCGCGTCCTCGCGAATGGCCGCGATTACGTATTTCTCGTCCGGTGTAAGCTGTAATGACGCTACGGTCTGGCCCGCTTGCAAAATGAACGGCTTTCGCGGATGCTCGCGCTTGCGTTTGGCCTCTTGTTCTTCCCGCTCGACGGCGCGTTCCCGGATCACGTCGAACAGATCCTTCGCATCCTTCTTGAGCGCCTCCTGGCTGGCGGTACCCTTCTCGTCTTCCGGTGACGGCGGAGTTCCCACCGGGAGAATATTCGACAGCTCCGACATCGCCCCGGTAGCCAATTCGATCGCGTAAAGATTGTTCCCCCGCGTGAACGCCACGTGCTTTTCGTCGCGGGTAAAATGCGGATTCGTTTCCGCGTCGTCCGTGTTGGTGATTTGCCGCGTGGCTCCCGTGGCGGCGTCGTAAAAGAAAATATCGCCGTCCCGCGAATAGGCCGTACGCTTCTTATCGCGTGTGCTATCCCCCGTGGCCGGCGGCGCCAGCTTCGCTTCGGAATCCGATAACTTCCGCAGCCCGGACCCATCACGCCCTACCACGTACGTATCCGCCGGTTTGATCAGCGGATCGCTGGCCTGCTTCCATTGAAAATAAATCTGCTGGCCGTCGCCCGACCAGCGCACTTCGGATGGCTCGTAGCCGTACAGCCCCGGCCCGCGCATGATGTTGTCGATGGTGAGCGCGAACTTGCCCGACGAATTCGCGCGAGACGCCAGCAGAGTGGCCAGAAGAACGAGCGTGAACCGCTTCATTTCTCCTTATGCTAGCGCAGCTTTTGGCTGAATTTGATCACTTCCTCACGAAGGTCAAAGTCGCTTCAGCTTGCTGGCCGTGTGTCGAACTTTCCTTGATTTCGAGCGTCATATGCTTTCCATCGTCGGACAGCGTGTGAACCCAATGACCCTCCACCGGATCGCCGTTGATCTGCGCTTTCCAATCGGTCTGCAACTTGTTCCCGTCCATGGTGGACTTAAATGCCGCCATAAATGGGCCTATCTGCGTCTGCTGCTCCTGGCCGTCCGTGCTCAAATGCAGCTTGTTGGTCATTACGCCCAGATAGAGCAGTGGAACCACGCCGTTGTTTGGTTCATTGAAGCTCGATTCGATGTTGAGCCCGGAACCGTCCTGTTTGATCTTGGTCTCCAGGTTATTGGGCGCGTCG
>Ga0206795_1066_pt2 | contig 21611 bp, 18 predicted proteins | sample Alteio_BWOrgCont_71_FD_152872 | JGI IMG/M metagenome (GOLD analysis project Ga0206795, IMG submission 152872) | Enriched cells from forest soil in Barre Woods Harvard Forest LTER site, Petersham, Massachusetts, United States -... | ecosystem: Environmental > Terrestrial > Soil > Temperate forest >... | reverse complement strand
CGTGATTCCATGCATACGCCTTCGTTAAATCAATCGCACCACCCATCGCGCCTGTCTTAGGATCCGATGCCGCAAAAACACAGCGCGCAACACGTGCGTGAATCATCGCATACACGCACATCGGGCATGGCTCCAATGTCACGTACAACGTCGTATCGTTTAATCGGTAATTTTGAAGCGTGCGCCCTGCTTCGCGTAATGCTAAAACTTCAGCGTGTGCGCAAGGATCATTCAATGAAATTGGCGCGTTGTGCGCACGTGCGATAATTTGATCGTTATAAACAATCACTGCACCAACAGGAACTTCATCTTGCGAAGCACCAAGCTTTGCTTCATCTAGCGCAAGCGCCATGTATTCAGCATCTATTCCCATTCGATCGTTGCCGGCGGTTTACTACTAATATCGTACGTGACACGTGAAATATTTTTCACTTCGTTCACAATACGGCTCGATACTTTATCCAACAAATCATACGGTAAACGTGCCCACTGCGCCGTCATGTAATCAATACTCTCCACCGCACGCAATGCGATCACATCAGCATACACACGTGCATCGCCCATCACAGCAACCGATTTCTGCGGAATGTACACCGCAAACGCCTGCGCTGTTTTGTCATACCAACCATGCAAACGCAACTCTTCCATGAAAATCGCATCCGCTTTTTGCAATGTCGCCACCGCTTCAGGCGTCACTTCACCTAACACCCGCACGCCCAAACCCGGACCTGGGAATGGATGACAATACACACGCTCGTATGGCAAACCTAATACCACTCCCAATCGACGCACTTCATCTTTAAATAAATCACGGATAGGTTCGATCAATTTTAATGTCATGTCTGCCGGTAAACCTCCGACATTATGATGCGATTTGATCACGTGCGCTTTGCCTTGCACCGTTTTTGCAGACTCTACTACGTCCGGATAAATCGTCCCCTGCGCCAACCACTTTGCATCCATCAGCTTGGCCGCCTCTTCTTCAAAAATCTCTATGAATAATCCGCCAATCGCTTTTCGCTTGGCTTCCGGATCCACAACACCTTTTAATGCAGCAAAATAACGATCACGCGCATTCACACGAATAATGTTCACACCCAGATGCGCTTGCATCACACGCATCACTTCGTCGCCTTCGTTCAAGCGCAATAAACCTGTGTCCACAAACACGCACGTCAATTGTGCACCGATCGCTTTTTGCAATAGCGCCGCCACAACCGATGAATCTACGCCACCCGATAATGCCAAAATCACTTTATCTGTGCCGACTTTTTCACGCACCGATTGAATCGATTCCTCAATAATGCGTTCAGGCACCCACATCGATTCACAACCACAGATCACTTTCACAAACTGCTGCAGCAATTGCTCACCTTCCGGAGTGTGACTCACTTCAGGGTGAAATTGCAAGCCCATCCACGGCTTTGTCCGATGCGCAATCGCAGCAATCGGGCAAGTCTTCGTCGACGCCAATATATAGTAATCCGGCGGCATCGTCACAACGCTATCACCATGACTCATCCAAACATCAATCACTTCTTGACTGACGCCCGCAAACAAATCATGCTCTTCCAATACATTCACTGTGGCAGGCCCAAATTCACGATGTGACATTGTGCCTACTTTCCCACCCTGTTGCTCAACCATGGTTTGCATGCCATAACAAATGCCGAGGACAGGAATGCCCAATTCAAACACGATCAATGGCGCGCGAGGCGAACCCGTCTCGGTCACCGACTCCGGCCCGCCTGATAAAATAATCCCCTTCGGACGCAATGCTTTGATCGTCTCTGGATCACAATCATATGGTTTGATTTCACTGAACACACCCATGTCACGAATACGTCGCGCAATTAATTGGGTGTACTGCGACCCGAAATCCAATATCAAAATATTGTCTCGGTGCAATTGATTTTTATCTGACATCTTTACTCTTCCGTTCTCGGATAATTCGGCGCTTCTTTGGTGATCACCACATCGTGCACATGGCTTTCACGCATGCCCGCTGCCGTCATGCGGACAAACTTCGCCGTCTCTTGCAATGTTTTAATATCAGGTGCTCCAGTGTATCCCATCCCCGATCGCAACCCGCCCATCAATTGATGGATGATCGACAATACGGTTCCCTTGTATGGCACACGACCTTCAATCCCTTCGGGTACTAATTTTTCTGCTTGTGCATCTGCTTGGAAATAACGATCACTTGATCCGTGACGCTGCCCCATGGCACCCATGGAACCCATCCCACGATACGATTTATATGAACGGCCTTGGTACAATTCAATTTCACCCGGCGCTTCTTCGGTTCCTGCAAATAGCCCACCGATCATCACACTGTGTGCGCCAGCTGCAATCGCTTTCGTAATATCACCAGAATGACGTATACCGCCGTCCGAGATGATCGATACCCCCGTCCCTTTGAGCGCCTGAGCAACATCCATAATAGCCGTGATTTGTGGTACGCCAACACCCGCAATGATACGCGTCGTGCAAATCGAACCCGGCCCAATCCCCACCTTTACGGCATCAACGCCGACATCGGCTAACGCACGCGCAGCTTCACCTGTCGCAATATTGCCCGCCATGATGGCTAAATTCGGATATTGCGCCCGGATCGCTTTCACGCGCTCGATCACCCCTTTGGAATGGCCATGCGCTGTATCCACCACGATTAAATCAACACCTGCTTCCACCAATGCCGCCACCCGATCACTCGTATCCGGCGCGGTACCCACAGCGGCAGCAACGCGTAAATGGCCATCGTGGTCTTTCGTCGCCAAAGGCTTCTCTTTCGCTTTTTGAATGTCCTTGACCGTAATCAACCCACGTAGCTCAAACGCGTTATTAACGACTAATAAGCGCTCTATGCGGTGTTTATGTAGAAGACTGATGATGGTCGCCTTGTCGACGCCCTCAGGCACCGTCACCAGACGATCTTTCGGCGTCATGATGCTCGATACCAATGCATCCATTTTGGTTTCAAATCGGAAATCGCGATGCGTCACAATCCCCACGAGCGCTTTACCCTCAACCACAGGGACACCTGAGATACGATAACGACTAGTTAAGTCCAGCAACTCACTTACTGTTGCATTCGGTGAAATCGTAATAGGCAAATTGACGACACCACTTTCGAATCGTTTCACATGGAGTACTTCAGCTGCTTGAGCGTCAATCGAGAAATTTTTGTGAATCACGCCGATTCCACCCTCTTGAGCCAACGCAATCGCTAGCCTTGCGTCAGTGACAGTGTCCATCGCAGCAGACAAAAGTGGGATATTTAAAAATATTTTTTTTGTTAATGAGGTCACAAGGGAAACATCAGCCGGAAGAGTTTGTGAGAAACCTGGCCGAAGCAATACATCGTCGAACGTAAAGGCTTGATCTATATGCACTTTAACCCCCTGTCTTGAATTAAATTCCCCGTTTCCTTTAGGCGATCCGCGTATCATACCAACATTCTATTGAAAGATCACTAGTTACTTATTCAAAAAACTTTGCTAGACTTCACTCAATCGATTTTGGATGCCTAACGCATGAAGACATCAACGATTCGCCCCACGAGCACTTCGCTCCAACGAAGTATAGGAGGTAGCGCGTGAAAAACAGTGCTGCCGCTGCCAAATTCCGCTACCTTGAACGAAAGTATTATAATCCTCGAACTATTACTCCTAGCGATACTTACCCTCCTCCATCCAAACCGGTCTCCATCGCACATAGTCTTGGTACTCCTTCTGAGCAAGAATTCTCTATCCATTCGGACTGGGAGGATGAGCAGCTCAAAGATGCAAAAGCGATAAAGGAAGCCAGAGGCGGCATCACACGTTTACGCTATATTCAACTCGGATTCTGCATGGTGATGCTAGGTGGTTATGTTCGCCTCACCGCGACCGGAATGAATATTTTTTCACCTGGCACGTTAGATGATGCATTTGAAACTGATTTCGATATTAATACGGAAAGCGTGCAAAATGCAATGATCTCATTCTGTATTGGGCTGCTCAAAGAATGGCCCTTCACGGTGTTTGTGGTGGGCACAGCGCTCTGGCTGGCCATGGATATTATGTATTACTGGGCCATCACCACAAAAGATAAGTGTGAACTTGAAGAAAAAATCAGTGACCTCGAAGAAGCCAAAAAAGACAGCCTTCCTGAAAACTTGTACAAAACGCAAAAAGAAGCAAAGAAAATCGCAGAAATTTTAGATAAAACCAAAGCAATTACACAAGCTAGCCTGAAAGAGCAGCATGCAAAAATCATTGAAATTATCGAGCAAGATATATTAATTCAGGAATTATTGATTCGCAGCGATATAGACAAACAATACCTTCTTGAAAAATTACGCGCAGAAGGGGCCAATGCAAATATTGCTGACATCATGGAAAAACTTTCCATCGATGTTACGCTGAAGGATTATAAAAGCAGTCATAAAATATTTCAACAATATGCACGCTACATTGAATATGCTCAAGCCATTAAAATCCCGCTACGTTATACTAGCCTTCTTCTACTATTGAATCATAGAGCATTCGACTACCCAGATATCACTTCCTGGACGGGCGTGAATTCCTTCCACACTAACGATCCTGTATACGAATGGATTGTGGTAGGCGGCATATTGCTACTTGCATTGAATATTTATGCGTTTCATCTCGAATTCAAGAAAAATGATACTATTACGGAATTTGACAAGCGAACAAGAGAACTTAAAAACACACATCATAATGCGTTATTAGCAACCACATTGCAAGCACTCTATCGGAAACTTGATGAACATCAAGGCGCAACTGTCAAAGCAGATGAAAAAACAGCCAGCGCGGAAGAAACATTCCTTGGCATAGCGCTCAGTAAAGCCGTTTTTCTTAAGCTTATTATTAGTGCATTTTGCCTTGGTTCTCTCGGAAGACGCGTTTTCACTATCTATGGTTTATCTGGAGAGGAAAACGCATCAGAACATACGTTCCTTATGCTAGGATGCTGTGCAGCGCTCGTGATTCTTGCCGACGTTATTTACACGGCATTGTCCGTCATTGAGGAACGTTGGGATCTCATTAATCGAAAAGATAGAAATAACGTACTGGATGCAACGAAGAAACACCAAAAAGATCTCGAAGGCGCTTGCAACGCAAAGCCACTCTCCCCAGATGAAATGGTATTAGCCAAAGAATTAGAAAAAGCTGAAGTCGATAAAAAATCCAAGTTTAAAACTGAACACCCCACACTGAATATTATAAAACTAATGACTGATAATCTCCTGTGCGTTAAATTCGGATTACGTGCATTATCGGTCTCATGGGCATTAATTGAAATTCGTGCAACAGAAAGCTTTAAAAAAGCGCACGTCGGAGATATGGATGCACCCGATGCAACCATGCTGTTTGCTTTTACTATCGGGTTTCTTTTGGGGATAGCTGCTCAATACCTTAACTATCAAAAAGATAAGGTACTAAAACCCATGAATGAAACTCGCGAGTACACCCAAAATACGCTACTCTTTTTTAGAGACGAAAAGCCAGGACAGCTTACTCGTCGTCCACCAAGCGCTTCAAGAAGCGTTGCCTAACGAATGGAATCACACATGAATAATGTACTGACTATTTCTGCACTCAATCAAGCTGCGCGCGCCTTATTGGAAAAGGGGCTTGGCACCGTTTGGGTTGAAGGGGAAATATCCAATTTTACGCGCGCGCCGTCTGGGCATATTTATTTTTCATTGAAGGATGATAAGGCACAAGTGCGTGCAGCAATGTTTAAAGGATCCATGAGAGCCGGCAATGTGGTGTTTAACAATGGCATGCATGTGTTAGCACGTGCGCGCGTGGGCATTTATGAGGCCCGTGGGGATTATCAGCTTGTCGTTGAACACATGGAAGAAGCAGGGTTGGGTGCGTTGCAACGCGCGTTTGAATTGTTGAAGGCAAAACTTGCTCAAGAAGGCTTGTTTAATCCTGAACATAAAAAACCGATTCCTGCGTTTGTGCAAACACTGGGTGTGGTGACATCGCCTACCGGTGCAGCATTGCAGGATATTTTGCATACGTTAGAAAGACGCTTTCCGCTCATGCGTGTGATTGTTTATCCTACGTTGGTGCAAGGGAAAGAAGCCAGTGCGCAGATTGCCCGTGCGATTGAAGATGCAAATCGACATGGATTGGCGCAGTTGTTGATTGTAGCGCGCGGTGGTGGATCGTTAGAAGATTTGTTTGCGTTCAATGAAGAAAATGTGGCGCGTGCGATATTCGCGAGCAAGATTCCTGTGATCAGTGGCGTTGGCCATGAAACGGATGTGACGATTGCGGATTTTGTGGCGGATCTTCGTGCTGCTACGCCAACAGCAGCGGCGGAATTAGCCAGCCCGGATCAAGCAGCGTTATTGCATCGCGTGAATGTGTTGACGCAAAAATTGATCCGCACCATGGAAACAATGCTGCAAGCGCAATCACAACGATTGATGTTATTGGAAAAAAGTTTGATTCATCCTGGCGATGTGTTGCAACGGATGATGCAGCGTGTTGATTTATTGTCTGAGCAATTATCCAATCGGTTTTCGCGTGTGTTGAATGCATTGAATATGCAAGTCACCAGTTTGTCGAATCGTTTGTCTCTTTGTCATCCGCAGATTGCGTTGGATGCTTACGCAGTGCGCGTGGCGAATGTGCAGAGTCGTTTGAATGTCGCCATGGAAAATGTGTTGATGCGGAAAACACAACAGCTTGGTGCCGTTGGACGTGAATTGCATGCGTTGAGCCCGCTGGCTGTGTTGGATCGCGGTTATAGCATCACGTTGAGCGAAGTGGGTTCTGCGTTACGTTCTGTGAGTGATGTGAATCCCGGCGATGTGATTGAGACGCGATTAGTGGATGGATCGGTGAAAAGCACGGTTTTGTAAAGATTCCGCGCTGCCGCACGACGGGCAAATGCGACGGAATAGCACATAGGCTGGCGCCTTATGTGCTTTTCCATCGCTTATTTGCCCCTACGAAGAGGCTCCATTACGAGGAAGAAGATTCTATTTCTACTGTTTGTCTTGGATATGGCATCACAATGTTTGCAGCACGGAATGTATCCCAAATATTTAATAATATTTCAGATTGAACCATCGGACGTGTTTTACCTAAATTCAAATCAATGTGATAACGCACTTCAAACACTTGAGCGTAACTCGCAAAATCCGTCAACAATACGTTCGGCTCAGGATGCGCAACAACAGATTCATGACGACGAACGATATTCAATAATATCGTTTGAACCAAACGTGGATTTTCATAATATTCAACCGAAATTTTAAACGTTGTACGAACAATTGAATCATGGTGCGTCCAGTTCGTCAACGCCTGGCTCACCGTTTCCGCATTCGGGATAATCACTTCCATGTTGTCAAATGTGCGAATCGTCGTTGCACGCACACCAATGTGTGTAACCTCACCTTCGTTCGTGCCCAACGTAATAATATCGCCCGCACGGAATGGGCGCTCAATCAATAATAATAACCCACTCACTAAATTGTTCGCGATACTTTGTAACCCGAACCCGATACCAACAGCTAACGCCCCCAACACCACCGTGAGTGTCGTTAAATCAATCCCAACGACACGTAAGATGACAAATGCACCGATGGCGATCGTCGCATATTGTGTGAAAACCGCAAATGAATTGCGCAACCCTTTGTCTTTGTATTTCGCGAATAAGAAACGATACGCGAACTCGCGGCTCCATTTTGCCGCCCAACGAATCACCACGAGTAAAATGAAAAATTGAAATACGTGGATCGCTGCAATCTCAGTCGTTGCAATTTTAAATAATGGACTGAATAAAAATACATGCACTTTCTCTCTGAGAATTAAATTTTTATCCAACCCGTAAATCCTACACAATAACCAGGCTGCTGATAAAAATATCACGATATGTAAAATGGTATTCAACGGTTTTAAAATCGATTCCGTCCAAACCCAGCCGCTCTTTAAATTGCGGATCGACCATTTGGCTGCGTATTCCATCGCGTCAGAAACAACACCTCTCACCAATACCCAACCCGTCAAAATCATTAAGAACTGCCCTTCTGCAATCCAGATGATCCACGCTAAATTCACGTAGCCCACGAGTCCAATGATCGCGTTTGAGAAAATCGTGAGCGGTATCAATAAACCTAATAAATCAATGGCGCGGCGTACGTAGGCTTTTGTTTTCCCATCCTTCGCAATAATGCTTGGCAACACTTGCCAACCTTTTAATAACGGAATCGATACGGCTAATAAAACCAACATGAATAAACGATCAAAGGATGCAGAAACTTCCATCGAAATCGGCAATTGATGCGCTAATACTGTGAGCGCAATGATTACACTGCCAAAACCCATGCTCCAACGCAGCCCGCGGTATAAAGAAACATCTTTACCCGATAAATCCCAAATATTTTCGAATAACGATATGCGTGCCAATCCAACCGCAATGCGATATGAAAACCACACCACGCCTAAACATAATGGAACAATGTAATGGCTTGATGATACATCGAGCAATAACATCAATATCATTAATGCGCCGAAGATCGCCATGCCAAAAATGTTACGGAAAATTAATTGGGCCACCACAACTAACGTATTGTGCGAGAAGCTCATTCCCTTGCTCTTTGCACCGGCTAAAAAGCCTGAGAGTGATCGTGATAACCAAACTGAGAATGTCGTCCACATCAACATGATCACGATCGTGCCAAACCACAATAATCCAGAGGCTTGTGATAAGTGCTGTACCACTTGATTGTACGTCGCGACGATCGATTGATAAACCAGTTGCGGCAAGCTCCACAAATCAAGTGCGAATTGTTCCCACTCTGCAAGATTGCGTGGTAATTGCTGCCGCGATTGCCATGTTTGCTTGACACCCACTAATAACTGATTTTGGAAATCAGCTAACGTCGACATCAGTTGATTTAAATCATCATCAACCTGTTTGTACTCTTTTAACAAACCTTGGAAAATGGCTTGCTGGCGGCGGCGAGAGTCAGATGACAGTAATTGCTTCGCGCCAGGTTCATTTAAAATCGCTAACTGACGTTCCATCAGCAGTTCTTTGTTGTCGACCTGAATGTGATTGGATATCAACTCTTCTTTGAGACGATCTAAGCGTTGCTTTGTTTCAATCGCGCGGCGTGATGGGTCACCTTCGTCCATCCGACTCTTGTAAACATTGATTAACGATTCAATGCGCGATAATGTTAATTCCATTTTCAAGAGATCTAAATATTCTTCCGCTTCCATGATGTCATTTTGAAGCGATTGCTGTGCATCCGTCGGCGGCTGCGATATCGGACGCAGTTTATCGAGTGACGCACGGGCTTTGTCAAGCTTCGTCTCCCAATCCATTTGCAGGCTTAACCATTTGTGCTCGTTCTCTTGCTGCGATTGCCAAATGTTCGATACTTGTTCCAATCGAATCTGTTCGGTCATCTCGGATAAATTTTCTTGTTCGCGTGTGAGAATGTCTTCCGCCACACCCAATGCATCGCTTAATACTTTCACACGATCTTCTTCTAATTCTAATTTACGTGTATCGACGGATAAACGTTCTTCTAAGCGTAATGCCAATGCGTCTTGCTTGTGTGCTTTCGCATTGATCAATTGATTTTCGTATTGATTAATGTAGCTTTTGATGAGACGAATATTTTTGCGCGCGTTTGATAATTCTAAGGCGATTTTACCTTGTTGCACGCTGGCGAGATCCACGCGGAAAGACGCTTGCTCAGCCATGGTTGAATCGAACCCTAAGTTTTCTTCTTCAGGCTCTTTTTTGTCGAGTTCATCTAAATAGGCGTGACTTAACGCGAGTTGGTCTTGTTCATCGCGTAGCTTTTCTTCGAGGATCGTGATTTCTGAATAACGTGCAGGGTTTTGATAGACACTTTCATCCTGCGTCGTCGTTGATTGCGCAGGCGCTGTTGTGACAGGCGCGGCAAATGCCATTGCGGAAAATAGCAATGGAACTAACAAATTTAGAGTCTTCATGAAGTATCCCACAAGTTTTTTTAACTTCCTAATTATAACTTGTTTTTTTGTTATGAAAGTCATTTCAGTCAGGTTTTGCGCCTGCTTTGCGTAACTTATTTGCTGCGCTTGGATTTTTGAATAATTCTGCCCAGTAAAGGGCTGAGTGCCCTAGGTCATCTTTCTCATGAACGTCAACCCCTTCTTCAATCAATAAATCCATCAAGGCATCACAGTGACGTTTCACTTCTGCGTCTCCTTTTTCAAACGAAGGAAAAACAACAAGGTGAGACAGTGCCTTTTGTCCACAAAAATCACGCTTGTCGATGAGAGAATCCATCTTATTTTTCATCTCATCATAAAAGCCAAATAAGCACACTGGGTTTGATGATATACGACATTCTTTGAGCGGTGCCTGTAGTTCAAGCGTGTTCACGTTAGAGGTTAACCCAAAAGAATAAACAAAATTTGAATTAACAAACCAAATGACATCGTAATAAGCCGCCACTTTCCGTCTAGGGAAATCAAGCAAATTAGATATAAATTCTAACTGTTGAGTAGGCTCCAGCGTCCGATACAACTTAATACAAGCATCTAAAAATTTATGCTGCCTTGGCACATACTTGTTCGTTTGCTGCAACAATTCCAACACAAAATGAAGCTGCAATGAAGGCTGAAGCTTTCGAGATAAATCTGCCGTCATGGCCAATTGTTTCTCAGGATCATTATCTTTCATCGCTTTAGCAACAATCAGATTCGAGGCTATCAACGCATCATTAATTTCCTTGTTATTCTTAAATGAGAGATCAAAAAAGGGAAATTGTCCGTGCTTTTCGCAAGCAATCATGTGCCCCGTCTGATCAGCTTGTTTTGAAAAATCATTGTAAAAGGCAATCGTAGGTCCGTATTGTTTCTGCATTAACTTTGCTAATTCAAGATGCACGACCAATTCTTCTTGCTTGTAAATCACATTATCACTGAACGTCCCTTGCCGTCTGCGCGCTCCCTCTACCACCGCTTCATGGCAAGCAGCTACCGCGTCATGATGTTCTTTAAACATCCGTGGTAAATGCGCATAAGAATCAGACCATGCTATCACCTTCATCTTGCGACCCGTGAATACCTGACGGCAAAACTGCAGACGAGGCAAGTTCGCATTGACGGTGATTCGATGAGCCAATGCCTCTATTTCTTCTTCATGATCGTGAAGCGGAACAAGCCTTCTCTCAGCCCTTTCAACAGCCGCATGAAATTGTTCGACCGATTGTGATAACTCATCATACAGTGAAAAATCTATGTCTTTTTCACGTAAGCTCTTCTTCCAGTTGTAACGAGGCAGGTTATCACAGACAATGATCACACAGGGAATATCGAGAGTATCAAAATAGGCCTTCACAGCCTCTAATTTGGTCTTGGAATACTGTAACTCGCTCCCTTTTAAATCACAGCTGATAAAGTACAGGGCGACCTTATAGGGCAGCTGACCGTAAGCCACTTGGGGGGAATAGGCATGTAGCTGGGCCTGGTTGGTGACCTTGCGCCCATTAATCATGTATGTCTGCCTATCCGCTAAGACGTCGATTTGTGCTGATTCTATGAATGGATACTGCTTCATGTATGGAATGGTACTACAGCTAAAAGGATGATTCAATAGTTAGTTATTGACTTGGTTAACTTGCCCCTGTACTATGTAGGGATATTCCCGATAGACGCAGGTAGTACCCTCAGGTAGGATACACGCTATATGATATACGACATACCAAAACTGAACCAATATGGCCTTGAAGCCTTTTTTAGCCAAGCTAATAGCCTGGACTCTCAAGCACGCCAGCGGTTTTTTTACGAATTATTCCCCTATGCCGAGCAAATCCCTGGTAGCATTGCGTTAATGGCGCCAAACAGCAAAATATTAGGCTGCAATGATTACTCTTGGAAACAAATTCACCTTGAAAACATCAATCAATTGATTGACCATACATCAGCAGATGCTGAGATGCTCTTAAAGTGGCCAAAGCATTTGGTTGGGCAAGCTGTACTCCATGATGCTGAAGCCATGAAAACAGGGCTTTCTATTCATGAAGAAGTCATCGTCCAAGGGGATATTGAAAAAACACTCATTTGCCGTAAAGAAGCTATCTATGATCAGCATAAAAGACCCATTGGCGTTTTGTGCGTGGCCCTTGCCACCCATTCAGGGAATCAAAAAGTGAAACTGAGCGCAGATGGATCCCGCGTTTTTCTCTTGCTCGACCCAAATAAGGCGATTCACTTCAGTAAACGTGAATTTATGACGCTGCAATTGCTGCTTCGTGGATTGAGCACAGAAGAAATGTCACATTTGTTCTCAATCTCCAGTAAAACCATTCAAACATATATCATGCGAATCAAAGAAAAACTCGATTGCGATAAACAACGAGAAATCATTGCATTGCTATTGAAGCATGATGCGGCCAAAGCTGTGTTGAACTTTACGCTTCAATAAATCGAAAGGAGTGCCCGCCAGGGCACTCCTTTTAAAGCAATTGCTTATTCTTCACATATTGCATACAATCAAACAACGATATTGGGCAAGGTAATCACAGTGCATAAACCATTACATCAGCGCTTCCGCGGCTATTTACCCGTAGTCATCGACGTTGAAACAGCAGGTTTTAATGCCCACACGGATGCACTTTTAGAACTCGCCGCCATCAGCGTTCACTACAACGACCAGGGCCTGCTCGTTCCCGAGCACGAATGGCATTACCACATCAAACCCTTCGAAGGCGCGAACCTCGACCCCAAAGCCCTCGAATTCAATGGCATTGTGCCTGATCATCCCTTTCGCCTGGCCCTCACCGAAACGGATGCCCTCAAAGATTTATTCGTCAAAATCGATGAAGCGCTCGATGAAACCAAATGCCAACGCGCGATCTTGGTCGGCCATAATGCTGCCTTCGACCTCTCGTTTTTGCAAGCCGCAGTCGCTCGTACGGGTATCAAAAAAAGCCCCTTCCATGCGTTCTCCTGCCTGGATACGGCAAGCCTCTCAGCCGTCGCCTTCGGACAAACTGTCTTGGCCAAAGCGTTGCGAGCCGCCAATATCCCTTTCGATCTAAGTCAAGCGCATAGCGCACTTTATGATGCAGAACGCACCGCACAGTTATTTTGTGACATCGTCAATCGTTGGGACCGCCTTGACAAGTGAACGCTAAACCGATAAGTTACTCGTTTCCCTTAACTTTATATAAGAGTGTTCCATGCTGACATTACTCAAAAATAGAACATTTGGCAGTATTTTTATGATAGCGGGCGCGACGATTGGCGCAGGCATGCTTGCGTTGCCGCTGCAAACCGCTGCCGGTGGGTTCTACCCAAGCATCGGATTATTCCTGATCTGTTTTGTCTTCATGCTGTACACCGTTTTCTTATTATTAGAATCCAATTTAATGTCAGCCAATCCACAAGCCAACATTATTTCGATGACTGGCGAGCGGCTTGGGCGCCCGGGGCAAATCGTCGCTTGGGTCACCTTTTCATTACTCTTATATAGTGTGTCTGCTGCGTATATGTCTGCCGGTGGTTCACTTATCACGACATTATTGCAACATGAGATCAGCAAAAGCACACCGATGTCTGTAGGCATGTTTTTATTTGCAGGCGTGTTTGGGTTTTTGGTTTATTTCGGCACGCATGTGTATGACCATGTCAATAAACTATTGATGGGCTGCTTGATTGTAAGCTTTGTGATTCTCGTAGCCAGAATGACGCCGCATGTTGATACTGAAACGTTTACGACTGGGCATCCGTTCCTGCTCTTATCTGCTGTGCCTGTTGTCGTGCTTTCATTTACATCGCATGTGATCGTGCCGAGTTTGCGCGGATATTTAAATTCGAACGTTTCTGCGCTTAAAAAAGCCTTGTTTTATGGAATGACGATTCCTTTGTTCTTTTATATTTGCTGGGAATTTTTGATCCTAAGCCTTGTGCCACCGAATGGGCCTGAAGGATTATTGGCGATTGCGGCCGGTGATTATCCTTTGGCAGTACTCACGAATGTGTTGAAGGAAAATCTAGGGCTGCGCTTTTTGGCTATCTTGATCGGTGTATTCTCATTTTCAGCCTTGGTGACGTCATTTATTGCCGTGAATGTGAGCTTGCGCGATTTCTTGGCCGATGGATTATCGATTTCTAAAAAAACAGCCCGTGGAAATGCGTTATTAAGCCTGTTGACGCTCATCCCGCCCCTTGCCTATGCCCTGCTGTTCCCACGTGGGTTCACGATTGCCGTCGGCTATGCCGGTGTGTTTGCCGCGATTCTCTACGGCATCTTGCCAAGCCTCATGGTGTATAAGGGGCGCTACATTCAGAAAATCAATGCCCCCTACCGCACGCCGGGCGGGAAGCTCGCCTTGTTGCTGGTGGTCCTGTTCTCATTCGTCGTGATCGCTTTGCAAATTCGCGGGGCGATGTAAACCAAGCTTGACAGCTTAGTTTGGACCATGTACCATAGAATGTCTTAATCTTACCCAGTGGTGCTACCATGACGAATGGCGATATGAATAACCTCCTTTATAAATCTGCTGTCTCCGGTAGCGCATTCCTTACGATTGCCTCTTCTTTGCTCCTCACGAGCACTGATGAAGAGAAGCCATACCTGCTCAGCAACCCTATTGTACTGAGTATGCTTTTAGCCGGATCAGCCTTTGCGCTCATTGCATCTGTTCGATATTCGTATAGCCGCGGACATCGTATGCGTCATATATGGAAGAGTTACAGTAATAATAACTCTCAGGGGAGCTTGCAGGATTTGACGCCTCCCCCTTTTCAGGCCGCCACTGAAAATGAGTTGGGGGAAAAACAACGCGATGGTCTCGTCGCTGCCTTTATCGCCGCACTCCTCTTCATTGCGACAGCCGCGTATGCAATCGATATCGGGAGCGATTCGTTAGAAAGCGATTTGGATAAAGGTATCTTCGGTATTCTGTTCGGCTTCGTCGGGATCATTGGAGTGGCTATGCTGGGTGAAACAAGCTACACCATGCAATGCAATGACAGTAAATACGCTCAGCCGCGCTCCAATGTTCTCGCCGAATTTCCTGACACTGTTTATACCATGAGCGTGCCAGAAGAATATTCAGAGTACGGGCATGGGGCACTTTATTCCATGAGAGTTGGATCTGGCCTTTTGGGCGCAGTGTCGCTCATGGCTCTCTACGTCGCTGCACTCAATCCTAGCGATGCAAGTGCTCCCATGATGGATGGTGTTGAACCTGCTGTCTATCGTTTGTTTTTTGCAGGCGCGCTGTTTCTTGCGTGGGGAATACATCAGTATTCGTATGTATTGAGAGAATCGAAGCAACATTTAGATGAGCATGCTGATGAAACGTCTACTAAAAAGACTTCGTTCCTCGGCTCGAGTTCACTGTCTTTCGGGATGTCTGCTGCTTGCTTTGCAGGAATGATTATTGTTGCCATGGCGAAGAAAATGGCGCAGTCTGAACCGGGTATTGGCCCCGAGCTCGCTGAGATCACTTCGTTCGCGGGTGTTTATGGATTGGGCGGCGGTGTGCTGTTGACCGGAGTGCTGTTTATGGCGCATCATTCGTATGAAAGAGCAAAAGATGTGCCGGCAGCGCAACGTACAATGAGCATTAATTAAGAAAATAAAGAATCTTCCGATAGACCTTGTCTTTCCAAGATTTCACGCAGGCGCTTCAATGCTTCCACTTGAATCTGACGCACACGTTCGCGTGTGAGCCCAATCGCGCTGCCAACTTCTTCTAATGTTGATATTTCATGGCCACGTAATCCAAATCGGCGCACAACAACCTCACGTTGCTTTTCACTCAACTCAGATAACCAATCATCTATGCTTTGACGTAAATTTTCATCTTGCAATAACTCTGCCGGATCAATGTTTTGCTCATCCGCCAATGTGTCCAACACCGTTTTGTCTGAATCACTGCCTAACGGATCCTCAACCGAGGTCACCACCGTTTCATTCAAACCTAACATGCGCTTGACATCACCTAATGGGCGATCCAATAAATCTGCAATTTCTTCTGGGCTCGGCTCGTGATCGAGCGCCTGCGCTAATTCACGCGCTGCACGTAAATACACATTCAATTCTTTGACAACGTGTATCGGTAAACGAATCGTCCGCGTTTGATTCATGATCGCGCGCTCAATTGTTTGACGAATCCACCACGTCGCATATGTTGAAAACCGAAAGCCGCGCTCAGGATCAAACTTTTCTACGGCACGAATCAATCCTAAATTGCCTTCTTCAATCAAATCTAATAATGGCAAACCACGATTAATGTAACGACGCGCAATCTTAACCACTAAACGTAAATTACTTTCAATCATCCGTTTACGCGCAGGGATCTCACCCTTCAACGCTAAACGTGAGTAATATACTTCTTCTTCTGCCGATAATAATGGCGAAAATCCAATTTCACCTAAATACATTTGTGTTGCGTCTGCGACTTTACGCTGAATTTGTAATTTGCGGGTCTTGCGGTTCGCTGCTTGGAACGCATCATCTAATTCGGATGGTTCATCAATCCCAGGAACGTCTATATCAACAATGCCTAATTCGGCAACTTCATCAGCGTCAACGTCGTCAAGATCATCAACGTCTTTGCCTTCATCATCGGCACCTTCTAAGAGACTGTCTTCCGTGTCTCTTTCTGAGGGATCCAAATCTTCAATGAGCATTTCGTATTTTGGACTCATAGCTGACACCATCCGTGACAATCAAATATTAGTACCTTTTTGGTACGGGTATACTACCATACTCAGCGCGTCATGACGAGCCCTTAGGTGGCAAATAATCCATCGGATCAACCGGCTGCCCGTTCTTCCTAATCTCAAAATGTAAGCGCACACTCTCAGTATCTGTCTGACCCATTTCGGCAATTTGTTGATGAGCTTTAACTGTATCACCCTCTTTCACCAAAAGTCGACTATTATGAGCGTATGCGCTCAAAAATTGATCATTGTGCTTCACAATAATCATTTGACCATATCCCCGTAGCCCACTGCCACTGTAAACGACTACTCCAGGTGCAGCTGTTATCACAGGTTGCCCGTTTCGCCCAGCAATATCAATGCCTTTTTGCGCATTTTCACTTGAGAAATTGTCGATGGTCTTCCCAGGCGTCGGCCATTCCCATGCAATCTGCCCTTTCGGGAACGTTGGCGCAACAGTTGGGATCTTTGATTGAGCTACTGTTTGTGTTTGCGTTGATGCTGGCATCGCCACGTTCTTGCTTCCCGCAGGCGGTGGACTGTACCAAGGTTTGGAACTCGTCGACGTCGATGCTACTTTCGCTTGAGGCTTCAGCACGTCCGTAATATCACTAACAGGCGCGCGATGCGCCACCTTTGGCTGCTTGCTCGAAGCACAGCCAATCAATGTCACTAAAACCACAGCACAACATCCTAGCTGTTTAATGGAGGAATCCATAAGCCACCACCACCGCAATAAATATCCCTACTAAAGCCCATCCAAATCGAACAATCCCGTCATGGATTGCCTGCTCTAACTTCGGGCCGCCTTTGGCCATCAAATAGGCAACTAAATAAAACCGCGCGCCACGCCCTAAGAATGAGGCTAGCACAAATGGGGGAAATGCGATGCCTACCATCCCTGCCGTTACGGTGAATAATTTATAAGGGATCGGCGTAAAGCCCGCTAAAAAAACAACCCAAAATCCCCAGGTCATGAACCAGGCGTGTACCGTTTGATATAAATCAGTGTACCCAAATTTGAGGATCAAGGGCTCGACTATCGTCGGGAATGCCCACATCCCAATCCCGTAACCCGCGATGCCGCCGAGTACAGAAAACACCGTCGTCAGCGTCGCTAAGTACATCGCGCGCTCAGGTTTTGCCATCGCCATCGGCATCAACATCACGTCCGGAGGAATCGGGAAAATCATCGATTCCGTGAAACTCACTGCCGCTAAAATGTAATCCGCGTATGTTGAACGCGCCCATTGCATTACTTTTAAATATAATCGTGCGAATATCATAATTTAGCGATCCATTTTTTTAACGGCTCAATGGCACTGTAACGTGTCAAATCAATTTGTAACGGCGTGATCGAAACAACTTTGCGCTTTATAGCATCAAAATCCGTTCCTTCCCCTGCGTCTTCTTCCGCGCCCGCAGGCCCAACCCAATATATCACGCGACCACGTGGGTCCGTGTTCACAACGACAGGTTCTGCACGATGGCGATTCCCCAATCGCGTGATTTCATAACCACGGATTTCTTCGAAAGGAATATCCGGCACGTTAATGTTTAAAATCGTGTTCGGTGGCAATGGGAAATCTTTTAAATGTTCGAAAATACGCAGCACTGCTTGCGCCGCTGTTTCATAATGCAATTCGTCTTTGCCTGCGAGTGAAACTGCCATCGCAGGAAATCCTAAGAATCTCCCTTCCGTTGCCGCAGCGACTGTGCCGGAATACACAACGTCATCCCCTAAATTTGGGCCTGAGTTAATCCCTGCTACGACGATGTCAGGTTCGTATTCAAATAATCCTGTGATCGCAATGTGGACAGAGTCCGTCGGCGTGCCGTTCACACTGTAATAACCTTGTGCCGTTTTTGTCACGCGTAAGGGGCGATCCAATGTCAATGAATTGCTCGCGCCACTTTGATTCCGATCCGGTGCTACGACCGTTACGTCGCCTACCGTCGCTAACGCTTCCGCTAAACAAGCAATGCCAGGGGCGTGTACGCCATCATCGTTGCTGACTAGAATTTTCATGTTTATTTCCCTAAATTTATGGGTTTCCCCAGAACTACCCCCGCATACCCCTTCAAAGGGGGCGAAGAGTTGGTACAATCACCACCACTGCGTAAACCAATAAGCCTTCTTTGCGCCCAATGTATCCCATTCCTTCCGTTGTCGTCGCTTTGATGTTAATCAAATCTTCCGGAACACCTAAATCTTCTGCGATGCATGCTCGCATCGCATCACGATACGGCGACATTTTAGGCGCTTGCGCCACAATCGTGACATCCGCATTCCCTAATGCGTATCCTTTCGCTTTTATTTTTGCATACACTTCACGTAAAAAAACACGGCTGTCCATGCCTTTAAATGTATCATCCGACGGTGGATAAAAATGCCCAATGTCACCTAAACCTGCAGCACCCAGCAATGCGTCACATAATGCATGCAGTACCACATCACCATCAGAATGGGCTTCAACACCGTGTGTGTGCGGAATGCGAACACCGCCCAGCATCACATGATCACCTTCACAAAATCGGTGCGCATCAAATCCATGGCCAATTCTCATGCCAACTCCTTGCTCAATAACGCCGCCGCTAATCGCAAATCTTCAGGATATGTGACTTTAAAATTTGTCACGCTGCCTTCAACCATGTGTACCCTTAATCCTAAATGCTCAACCGCGGATGCTTCATCTGTGAATGGTTGAGCTTCATCCGCGAGCGCTTTCACTAAAATACCATAGCGGAATGCTTGTGGTGTTTGCGCTGCCCAAAGGTGTTTTCGATCGACCGTTTTCGTGATCACACCCTCAGCATCACAAAGCTTTACCGTGTCACGAACAGGTACGCCTAAAATTGCACCGACAGGTTCATTCACTAACGCATCTTTCAACGCTGTTAACGCTTCAACTGAAATTAATGGGCGTGCAGCATCATGCACAAATACCCAATCATCAGGCGTTGCTATTCCTTCTAATGCACGTAACCCATTGCGCACAGAATCAACACGACGTCTACCACCCGCCACTGTTTTAACATTTTCATAGGGATGTGCAATCACTGCCCCGCGTGTGTCATGTTCAGATAATACCAAAATCATCGCTTCAAAAAATTGTGCGGCAGATAAATGCTCGAGTGTGTACGCAAGAATAGGTTTGCCATTTAATGGTAAATATTGCTTCGGCAGCTTTGCATGCATCCGCGAACCGGAACCTGCGGATGGAATGATCACGTAATACTTCGGCTCACTCATTCTTCGTGCCTACTTGATAAAATGTTTCGCCTGGTTTGATCATACCCATTTCGTTCCGCGCGCGCTCTTCAATCGCCTCTACACCGTCTTTTAAATCAGCAACGTCTGCCGTTAACGCACCATTGCGAGAAAGTAATTGCTGATTGTCTCGCAATTGTACATTTACCGCTTTCTTTAAATGTAAAAAATCAAATAAGCCACCTTGCCCAACCCATAAGGTCGCTTGTAAGGCAACAAGTGCGACTAAGCCAATGATGATCCATTTCATATTTAATCAATCCTTTCTGTTCCCCGAAGAACAACCCCCGCCTCGGAATACTCGGCTGCCCCCTTCAAAGGGGGCGAAGATCCAAATCCCCCGGACCAACGGGCGCGTCATGACGCGCCCCTACAAGAACTCTTCGATCCTCAACAACTGATTATACTTCGCAATACGATCACTGCGACACAACGACCCCGTCTTGATTTGACCTGCATCCGTCCCCACAGCCAAATCCGCAATCGTCGTGTCTTCACTCTCACCCGAGCGGTGCGATATCACCACACCGTACTTCGCTTGCTTCGCCATCACAATCGCATTCAGCGTCTCAGTCACGGTACCAATTTGGTTCGGCTTAATCAATATAGCATTCGCCACGCCTTCTTCTATCCCTTTTTCGAGAATAGCTGTGTTCGTCACGAATAAATCATCACCCACAAGCTGCACGCGCGACCCTACCAGTTTCGTCAAATGCGCCCAACCCTTCCAATCGTTCTCCGACATCGCATCTTCTATGCTGATGATCGGATAATCTTTGATCCAACCGTCCAATACATCAGACAACTGCTCAGCCGTTAACGAACGATTTTCAGACGCTAAATGATATAAACCATCTTTGTAAAATTCCGTGCTCGCCATGTCTAACGCCAAGCTTACGTCTTTGCCCGCCACAAAACCAGCTTTCTCAATCGCTTTTAAAATGATTTCGATTGCTGCATGATTGGCTGGCAAGTCCGGTGCAAATCCACCTTCATCACCTACGGCAGTATTTAAACCCTGTGCTTTCAATAATGATTTCAATGCGTGAAAAACTTCAGCACCGTAACGTAACCGTTCAGCAAATGTCTTCGCACCCACAGGCATGATCATGAATTCTTGAATGTCGACATTGTTGTCAGCGTGCGCACCACCGTTGATGATGTTCATCATGGGCATCGGCATCGAGTACTTTTTATTTCCGATTAAATCACCAAAATACGCAAATAAAGGTTGATTAACTTTGGCTGCCGACGCTTTCGCAAAAGCCATCGACACTGCGAGCAATGCATTAGCACCTAAATGAGATTTCATTTCTGTGCCGTCTAATTCAATCAGCAATTTATCCAAGGAAGATTGTGTCATGCCTTCTTGATTGATCACTGCAGGCGCAATGATGTTGTGTATCGCTTCAACCGCTTTTTTAACGCCTTTGCCACCGTATCGGGATTTGTCTTGGTCACGTAATTCTAACGCTTCACGCGAACCTGTCGATGCGCCTGATGGCACAATCGCTCGGCCCATCACGCCCGAGATCACTACGTCTGCTTCGACCGTAGGATTACCACGTGAGTCTAATACTTCGCGCGCTTTAACTGATTCAATTCGTCCCATCACTTCCTCACCC
>Ga0206795_1070_pt1 | contig 21684 bp, 20 predicted proteins | sample Alteio_BWOrgCont_71_FD_152872 | JGI IMG/M metagenome (GOLD analysis project Ga0206795, IMG submission 152872) | Enriched cells from forest soil in Barre Woods Harvard Forest LTER site, Petersham, Massachusetts, United States -... | ecosystem: Environmental > Terrestrial > Soil > Temperate forest >... | reverse complement strand
ATTCGGTGAATCTCATTGACGGAATTCGCGTGAGCTTCAAAGACGGTTGGGCTTTGGCCAGGGCGTCCAATACGCAACCCGTTTTAGTTCTGCGTTTCGAATCCAATTCGCAACCAGGGTTGGTGCGCATACAAAATTCATTTGAAGAAGTGGTGCGGCCGCTGCTCTAATTTAAGCGGCCTCATTGGCAGTATCCGAATCATCCCCCATGTCGTCTTCGGGATTACTCTGGATAGCTTTGATCGTTTCTTTTAAGTGAGAGGCGGCAAAGAACATGCGCAGGTTTTCCTGATCAACGGCTTTCATGTGAAATTCACTTATGTTTTTATCTTCCAGGCGTTGTTTTTGTTCGGGCTGAAGTTGGCGGCCGTTGCGCAAATAAAGATAATATTTATCGTTCTCTTTTAAGTATATGTACGCTTTAAAACTCACCGGCTCTTCGGTCGAAATGTCGGCCACGGCGACAGAAACCATGTCTTCACCGGAGATCGGTTGCACCTTCGGGAGCGGGCGGTCGCTGGGGAAAAAGGCCACGCCAACCTCCGCACCAAGATTTTCAACTTTAAAGGTGAACGAGGCGCAGGCCATGGACCATTCGTCGAACTGCACTTCAGGAATATCAATCCAAAAACCTGGCTCCACCTTGGCCACAACGCCCATGGAGTTGAAGGACTGTTGCAGACTGGTTTCGCAGACTTTTAAGAATCCTTGTGAATTGGCGGTCATTCCCACCACTAGATATCCCGGCATAGTTTCGGAAACTACCGGGAAAACTCCCACTTTGCTCACTTGCACAAGTTTGCTGATCTTTTTTCCCGCCTCACCCTTTTGACAAACTTTCGCCAACGCTTTGCCGGAAGCCTTTTCTAAATTGGCCATACCCGAATTGTCTTCCACCTCTTCGGGTCCGTCGCCAAACAGAGATTTCTTAAGCCTGCCAACCAGGTCGGACGGGTCCTCTTCACTGCCGTTGCCTGGCGCCTGCGGCTTGGGCTGCTCTGCATTTTGATCCATTGAATCGCCCAGGTACATATTGCCCGAGGCGACATCCGAAATTTCGATGCCTAAAAGCTCCTTCAAGCGAACTCGCTTCTTGTTCGGATTCGCAATCGGTCCGTCGGCCACACTAGTCGGCGATTCGACTTCTGTGGTTGCCTCGACCTCCACCTCTGTTGGCGTTTGCGCTTCGACAGCGGGCTCGCTGGTCTCAGCCACAACTTTTGTGTTGGCAGTTTCGCTCTCCTCAGCGCCAACGTTCACTTTGACTCCGTTGCTATCCGTAACGCCCTGACCACTCTTTTGCAGAACCAAGCCGTTGTTGCCTTTGGCTTTGCCCTTTTTCACCTCATCCTTGCGGTGGTCGTCTAACTTGATGTTGTATTTTTCCGCGAGAATACGGCGAATTCCCCGGCTGATGTTTGGCCCGGAGGGTGTTCCAAAAATCTTGTGGCGAATTTTTCGAGACGATAGCTTGTTGGTGCTGTTGGGGTCATTGAGCTCAACAAAGCCTATGCAAATCAAGTTGAAGGTTTGCACGATCACATCAGGAAGTTTTAAAACCGCCGGACTGGGATGATTCAAACTGACCATAATGATGTCCGGTCGCCGCTCAGCGATCACTTCGATCATTTTGGAAACATTGCTGAATACGTGAGTCGGCCAACCCCGACGAGTTAGAAACGATGCAGTTTGTTTGAGGGCATTCGGCATCTTGGCAAGAATGACGATATCGACTTCTAATTCGTCGACATCGAGAACTTTCCCGCTCAGATCCGGTGCGCTGGAATCTTCCGCCATATCAGAAAATTTATCGGAATTTTAAGGACTTAAATTAAGTAGAGTGGACTAAAGTCCAAAGGGCTCCGCTTTGAATACGGAACCCTTAGACAGAACTAGACTAGTCTTAAGACTTAGATTTTTCCGGAAACGCCGTTGGCAACAAGCCAGGTCAAGATGAACAGGGACTCAATCAGAGCCAAAACCACGATCATCGGAACAAACATGCTGTTGCGAGCTTGCGGGTTGCGAGCCAAACCTTCCATCGCGGAAGCGCCCACTCGACCTTGGCCTGTGGTTGCGCCAAACGCGCCGAGGCCCAGAGCAAGTCCAAGTCCCAAAGCGTAGTAGCCTTTATCGCCAACAGCTCCACCAGCTTGTGCGAAAGCTTGCGACGCCGAGAACAGCAGCGTGGCCAGTGATACAAACGTTGCCTTTTTCATGTAAATCTCCCTCTTGTTTTCTAACTTCTTTTGCTAGTGATCGTGAGCTATTGCCATGGACACATAAATCATCGACAGCATCGTGAATACAAAAGCCTGCATTGATGCCACGAAGATTCCCATGCCATAAAAAATCGCCGGAACTGGAATAAACCAGAGCTTGTCGAACATTTCAATGAAAACGCTCAACACTGTGTGATCGGCCATAATATTTCCGTAAAGACGAAGTCCAAGAGTTAACGGGCGCACCATATGGCCTATGAGTTCGATGATCACCATAAGCGGGGCCAGCAACAGAAGCGGGCCGAGAAAGTGCTTAAGATAAGCAATTCCATGTTCCTTAAGTCCGTAATAGTTGTAGGTGGCAAACGAAAAAAGTCCGAGCGCAAAAGTCGTGTTGATATTGTCCGTAGCGGGAGTCATTCCGGGAATCAATCCCACCAGATTATTGATCCACACGTAGAGAAAAATCGCGGCAAACATGGGTACAAACTTCTTGCCCTCTTCGCCGATCACCATTTCGGATAAGCCGACGATGAATTCCAAAATCAGTTCGATAACGCCTTTGAGAGAAAATTTCGCGGCAGGCACAATCGCGGCCTCTCCCGATCCAAGAGCCCAACGGCCGGCGAGCGCACCCACCACAACCATGGATCCAACGGCTAGGCCTGTCGCCACATGAACCGTTTCATGACTAACTCCGGGAACCAACAGCATCCAATTGAAATGTGGTTGAGCCAAACGCGCCTCTTCTTAACCTTCTGCATTCTTCGTCAATATCGCGAACAACAGTGCCGCAAAGACGAAGCTGCCAATGCCGATTCCCGCACCTAAGGGACTAAACCATTCGAGGCGCGCCAAATAGACTATGGAACCAAGTAAAACCGCGTATTTGATTACAATGATCCCAACCGTCCATGCAATGGATTTTTTCTCGATCAGACGGCGCCAACTCCACCCCAAGAGAATCACATTGAACAACATCAACCCTGCCCCAAAGCCGATCGACGCGCCTAGTTGAGGGCGCCCAAATAGGGCCGCGCCCAGGGCCAAGGCAGCTCCGGTAAATAGTTGAATAAGCGCAAGGTTCTTAAGGCTTAGGGTCGTCGGCATTTTCCTTCTCGAAGCGCCGTAAGAGATAGATCAGATGAACAAACCAGCCAATCAAAAGAATCAAAACCAGGTAAGTCGACGCGAAATTTTTCCAATTCATCTTTTCATCGATGAAATTCCCAAGGTAATAGCCGCCCACACACATCGCGACCAACTCGAAACTCACGCCCATGAAAACGATGCCTTTGCCCATGATGGGTCCCCTTTATCTCTTTAGCCCCTGGGCTCCGGGTTGATTGCCCATACGCTCGCGCAGTCTTTGAATGCGGACATCAAGAAAATCCGGGTGCGGGTAGCCCTCCCGCATACTTTCCAGAATCTGAATCGCCTTGGCGAACTCCTTCATATCCTCATAGAGCACGACCAAATTGAGGGCCACGTTCTCTTTCTTCGACTTTTCGGGAAATTCTTTCAGAATCTCCTGCCAGGAATCCGCCGCATCACCCATGCGTTTGGCAGCAATCAGGGTGTTGGCCTTGAGTACCCGGGCTTCAAAGGCCTCGTCTGCGCTGTGCTTTTGCGCGAGCAAAAGGTCAATTTCGGCCACGGCTTGGTCAATGTTATTCATCTGCATCTGAGCTTTGGCGAGGTTCAGACGGTAGCGGAATGCTTCTTCGGGCCGGTTGTCGAGTTTGAGCAGCTTTTCATACTCAATCACGGCCTGATCGAAATTTTGTGTGTCTTCGAACTGGATCTGGGCGATGGCCTTTTGAGCTGCCTTGCGTTCTTCGGCGTCCGGTGAACTCAAAATCACGTGCTTATAAAAATCCACTGCGACGGGGTAGTTTTTAGCCTCAAACAGCGCGATCTTGGCACCTCTACGGGCGGCTTCAAGGGCTTTCGGACTGTCCGGGTTTTCATTGATGATGCCCTCATAGATTTTCAAGGCGGCATCGTAGTCTTGCATTTGAATCGCCCGTGCGGCGCGAAAACGCCGAAACCAGTCCACACTGAACGAGCAGCCGGCAGAGCCCAAGCTCACAATAACGATCATGGAAAAGAGCGCGGCTCGCCTATTGCGCGCCGTTTGAAGCTTCCTCATCTTCCTCATCGAGCAGAGCCACGCTGGTGACAAACTCACCCTCATTCAAATCCATGAGTTTGACCCCTTGAGTATTGCGGCTGATGACGGAAATATCCGAGCAGCGCATGCGGATGCTTTGGCCTGAGTTGGTATTCAACAAAATCTGATCCTTATCAGTCACCAGTCGCGCGGAAACCACCGAGCCCACCTTATCCGTAGTTTTTTGGGTGATCAGACCCACTCCACCGCGACTTTGCGAACGGTATTCATCAATCACCGTGCGCTTGCCGAAGCCTTTGTCGGTGACGATAAGAATGGTTTCTTTGCTGTCTTTGGCAACCACTTCCATACCGATGACCTTGTCATCTTTGCCCAGGTTCACGCCCTTAACTCCACGCGCGGCACGGCCCATCGGACGCACGTCGCCTTCTTCAAAGCGAATGGACATGCCTTCCTTGGTCACAACGAAGATGTCATCGTTGCCAGTGGAAATTTTGGCGTCGATCAAATTGTCCTCAAGTTCAATGGTCAATGCGATCAGCCCGCTCGGGCGGGGACGCGAAAAGGCTTCCAACGACGTTTTCTTGATTGTTCCCTTTTCGGTTAGCATGACCACATAGTTTTCTTCTTTAAATTCCTCAACCGGAAGAATCGCGCGCACGCTTTCGCCATCGGAAAGCTGAACCACATTGTTGATCGCCTTGCCCTTGCTGGTACGAGAACCCATGGGCAACTCATGCACTTTGGTCCAATAGAGCTTCCCGCGATCCGAGAAGGACAAAATCATGGTGTGCGTGTTGGCCGAAAAAACCCGCCAAACATAGTCCTCTTCTCGCTGTTCGGCGCCTTTGAGACCTTTGCCACCACGTTTTTGCAATCGGTATTCGTCCACAGCAATGCGTTTAATATAGCCTGAGTAGGTCATCGAAATGACCATCTCTTCTTTGGCGATCAGATCTTCGATCTGCAGCTCCTCCGAGGAGCGTTCAATTTTCGTCCGGCGAGTGTCGCCAAAGCGCTTTTTGATGTCTTCAAGTTCGGCAACGATAATTTTGAAAATCTCTTCGACGTTGGCCAAAACTTGCTTCAACCACGCGATGTGCTTGCTCACCTCGGCCAGCTCATCAAGAATTTTCTGCCGCTCGAGTCCAGTCAAACGCTGCAAACGCATTTCCAAAATGGCCTGCGCCTGTTTTTCAGAAAATGAAAACTGGCTCATCAAGCTGGTGCGGGCGATGTCCGCTTCTTTTGAAGCACGAATGGTGGCGATGACCGCGTCGATATGGTCGAGTGCTTTCTTAAGACCTTCGAGAATATGGGCGCGCGCTTCCGCCTTCTTAAGATCGAAAATGCAGCGGCGAGTGACCACGTCTTTTCGGTGCGCCAAAAAGGCCTCGAGCATTTGCTTGAGGTCAAAAACCACCGGCTGATTGCGACTGTCGAGTGCCAGCATGATGATACCAAAGCTCACCTGCAACTGAGTGAACTTGTACAAGCGGTTGAGCACCACCTGGGCATTCTCATTGCGCTTGAGCTGAATCAAAATGCGCATACCTTCGCGCGATGATTCATCACGAATATCGGCGATGCCCTCGACTTTTTTATCTTTCACCAGATCAGCAATACTTTCGATCAGCTTGGCTTTATTTACTTGATAAGGAATTTCCGTGATGATGATTTCTTCACGGTCCTTTTTGGGCACGATTTCAGCCACAGCCTTGAGCGTAATCACGCCCCGCCCGGTTTTATATGCCTGGATAATTCCACCCGCGCCGGCAATCACTCCCGCAGTCGGGAAGTCTGGGCCAGGAATAATGCGAATCAATTCCTCGATGCTGATTTTGGGATTTTTGATCAACGCCATACAGGCGTCGATCACTTCGTTCATATTGTGCGGCGGAATATTGGTGGCCATCCCGACGGCAATGCCCGCGCTTCCATTAACTAAAAGATTGGGGAACTTGGCCGGCAAAACATGGGGAATCAGCAAGGAATCGTCGTAGTTCCAACCAAACGGAACGGTGTCCTTATCGATGTCGACCAAGAGCTCTTCAGCCAAATCGGTCATACGGATTTCTGTGTAACGAGGGGCCGCCGGAGCGTCGCCATCGATAGAACCGAAATTTCCCTGACCGTCGACCAACGGATAACGGAGAGAGAAATCCTGAGCCATGCGCACGATTGTGTCGTAGACCGCCATATCCCCGTGAGGATGATATTTACCGATCACATCCCCGACAATGCGCGCCGATTTTTTATAAGGCTTGTCGTGGGTGTTGCCAAGATCGTTCATCGCATAGAGCACGCGACGATGCACCGGCTTCAAACCGTCGCGGACGTCGGGTAGGGCGCGGCCCACGATGACACTCATCGAGTACTGCAGGTAGGCCTCGCGCATTTCCTTGTTGATGTCTCGGTTCGATATTCTCGAAGTTTCGTTGTCCATGCTCACGGTCCTTAAACGTCGAGCTCTTTAGCCAAGAGCGCGTTGTCGTGAATGAATTTGCGGCGCGGCTCAACCTGCTCGCCCATTAAAATACTGAATGTCTCATCGGCGGCCATCGCATCTTCGATGGTCACCCGCAAAAGATTGCGATTCTCTGGATTCAAAGTTGTGCTCCACAACTGTTCGGGATTCATTTCTCCCAAACCTTTGTAGCGTTGCACATAGATACCCTTTTTCCCCATCTCCATCACGTGACCGTAAAATGTGACGTAGTCGGAAAATTCTTGTACTTCGGCATCATCGTCTTGCGCCTTCACCTTCATCGGTAGTGGCGCCAAGGCCGCAAAGCTGTTCCACAAACCACGCAACTCTTTCCACTCCAGGGATTCGGCAAAGGTACGATCAAAAATGGAATTTTGCATGTAACCGAATTTTGTAGTACAAATGGTAAATGCGAAATCACCAAACTCTTCATTTTTCTCAATCTTCAACTGAGAATCCGTAACGCCCGCCAACGGATTCGTCGTTGCCCATTTCTGAAGGGCGGCAAAAGCTTTTTTAATTTCCGCTTCGGACTTAACAATTTCGATTAGCTCTTTTTCCTGGCTCAAGAGTTGAATCAAGACATCGCGGTCAAAACGATGAGTCAAAGTCTTAAGCAAGCCATCGTATTTATGAATATTTAAAATAAACTTCTTGAGATCCGCTTCACTGGTGCCCGATTTCAAGTTCTTGATGTTGACCTTGGACAGGCTCAAATCCATCAAGTGCTGAGTCAACGCGCGCTCATCCTTCAAATATTTTTCGCTGTTGCCCTTTTTCACGCGATAAAGCGGCGGCTGGGCAATGTAAACATAGCCACGCTCCACCACTTCGGGAAGCTGGCGATAAAAGAACGTGAGCAACAAGGTGCGAATATGCGATCCATCCACATCCGCATCGGTCATGATGATAATTTTGTGGTAGCGAACTTTGTCGATGGTAATATTTTCTCGGCCAATTCCAGTGCCGAGCGCCGCCACCATCATTTTAATTTCTTCATTGCCCAGCATCTTGTCGAAGCGAGCTTTTTCAACGTTCAGAATTTTACCACGCAGAGGCAACACGGCCTGAGTGCGACGATCACGCGCCTGCTTGGCGGAGCCACCAGCTGAATCTCCCTCAACCAAATACAATTCACATTTCGCCGGATCGCGCTCTTGGCAATCCGCCATTTTTCCCGGCAAGGATCCGCTGTCCAGAGCTGTTTTCCGCCGCGCCAAATCCCGTGCTTTGCGAGCGGCGAGCCGGGCGCGGGCCGCCTCCACGCATTTTGAAATAATGGTTTTGGCGTGTCCGGGATTGCGATCAAACCAATCCGCCAGCTTTTCATTCACCAAAGCCTCAACCACACCCTTAACTTCGTTGTTTCCAAGTTTGGTTTTAGTTTGACCTTCGAACTGGGGTTCGCGAACTTTCACGCTGATCACGGCCGCTAAGCCCTCGCGAATATCTTCACCTTCTAAATTGGCCTCAAGATCCTTAATTAAATTTTTATCCGTGGCATAGGTATTGGCCGAACGCGTGAGCGCCGTGCGAAAGCCGATAAGATGAGTTCCACCCTCAATGGTGTTGATGTTGTTACAGTAAGTGTAAATGGATTCTGTGTAGGAGTCGTTCCATTGCATGGCAATCTCGACTTCCACATCCTCGCGGCTGCCCTTAAAGAAGATCACCTCAGGATGAGTGGATTTTTTAGTCTCGTTCATATGCGAGACGAATTCCATAATCCCATGAGTGAACTGGAATTCCTGCTTTTGACCGGTGCGCTCGTCGGTCAACATGATTTTAAGACCGGCGTTTAAGAACGCCAGCTCACGAAAGCGGTTGGCCAAAATGGTGAATTCAAATTTGATAGTCTCGTCTTTGAAAATTTCCCGATCCGGCTTGAAGGTCACCGTGGTTCCAGTTTTATCGGTGTCGCCCGCTTTGGTTACTTGTCCCTGAGGAATGCCCTTGGCGTACTCTTGCTTCCAAATCGCACCCTCGCGGCGAGTGGTCACTTGCATACGCGATGAAAGCGCATTCACCACGGACGCGCCCACTCCATGCAGACCGCCTGAAACTTTATAGCTATCGCCGCCGAATTTTCCACCGGCGTGTAAAACTGTGTACACCACTTCGAGAGCATTCTTGCCGCTCTTGTGCGCGCCGACAGGAACTCCACGCCCATTGTCCTCAACCGTTAAGGAGTCATCACCATGGATGGTGACGTTAATGGCGTTGCAAAAACCAGCAAGTGCTTCATCCACTGAGTTATCAACAATTTCATAAACCAAATGGTGGTAACCACGAGCCGTGGTGTCGCCGATGTACATTCCGGGACGCTTGCGAACCGCTTCGAGTCCTTCCAAAACTTGAATGGAAGAAGCGTCGTAAGCTTTTTGTGTTTCAGCAGACACTTTTTGTTTACCTCAGGCCTGTTGTGCCGTAACCGTTCCGTCAGAGATGATCGAGAAGACGATTTTTTCTGTTTCGACCGATGAAACCCGTTACCATCTCAACGGCGTATATTTGGAAATTCGCAAAAGACAAATCCGTGGTGGTTAAAAAAATCTGGGCCGGAATGCCTTCTAAAAATTTCACCAAGTTTGAACGACGAATCGGATCCAGCTCCGAAAGTACGTCATCCAAAAGCAAAAATGGGTACACTTGGTAAGCTCTATGATGATACAGGATTTGCGCCATCTTGAAACTTAAAATTAGGGCTCTTTGCTGCCCCTGCGAACAAAAAAAGCGTGAATCTTTTCCAGTAAATAGAATGCGAATGTCGTGGCGCTGTGGACCAACCAAAGAGGTGCCGCTCGAGAGCTCACTTTCACGCAACTCCAAAGCTCGATTGTGCATAGCAGAAAGTAGGTCCGAGCGACTCCACTCGAAGGCGTTTTTCCCGGAAATCACATATTCCACCGAGATATCCACCGATTTCTGGTTCAAAACATACTGGGCGGCCTCTCTGAAATCTGACGCAATCGCCCGCAAAGCCGTCAGGCGCGCCATCGCAAGTTCCGTCGCAAGCGGGAAATAGGACGGATCTAAACTCTCTAAAAGCGCGCGTGCTTGATTTTGCGGCGTAAAGCCTAACTTGTAGTCCTTCAGTATGCGATTTCGTGTACGCAAAGCATGGCGAAAATCACGAAGAATCTTTACGCTGGCCGTCGAATGGGTCATCACCACATCGTCAAGCAGCTGTCGCCGTTGATCTGGTCCATCTTTAATCGCCGCTAAACTCTCTGGCGAAAACAGCACCACCGGAAACTGGCGGGCTAGGCTTGAAGCCGTCACTCGGTGATTATTTAAAAAGAAATGCTTTTTCCCCTGATCAAACGTCATTTTCACATCATGAACTAAATCACGTTGTGAAACTCTAGCTTCCAAGCGGGCGTTCTCGGAATTGTGCTTAAGTAGGCTGTTGCTGGTAAGGGGTCTAAAACTTTCTCCCTTGAGCAAAAAGTGACAAGCCTCCATCAAATTGGTTTTTCCCTGGCCGTTTTCGCCGACAAAAACCACAACCCCAGACGGAATTTCCAAATCTAGCTTGGCGTAGTTGCGGAAATTCGTGAGAGAGATGGAATTAAATCTCATAATTTTTTACCTTCAGAAACGAGAAGGTATTCGCTCGTCCTATGAGGTCGAGCGAATGAAATATACGAATTAAATTCGCATGGGCATAACAACGCAAGTGTAGCTCGAATCCTTATTCGGTTTCACCAAACTCGGAGAAAGCTGGTCATTCAACTCCACTCGCACAATCTCATCATGCATGCTGCTCAACACGTCCAAGACGTAACGTGCGTTGAAGCCAATGCGCATGTCTTTACCCTTGTATTCAATTTCGATTTCCTCTTTAGCATCTCCCAACTCAGGATTGTTGGAAGTGATCTCCATTTTTCCACCGGCCAAAGCGAAAGTAACACCTTTAGATTTGGCGTTCGAAAGTAAGGAAACACGTTTCAACGAGCTCAACAAAGCTTCGCGCTGAACCAAGAAATGCTCTTTTAAATTTTGTGGAATAAGCTGTTGATAATTGGGATATTTGCCTTCGATCAAACGCACCATCAACACCGTCGATCCGTGACAGACGATAAGTTGTGCACCTTCAATCGCAATTTCCACAGAGTTTTCCACAGACTCAAGGAGCTTACGAATCTCATGAAGTCCTTTGCGCGGAATAATTACGCCAGCGTTGGAAGCTTTCACGGCCGCTTGAGGTAATTTACGATCGATCAAACTCAAACGATGACCGTCAGTGGCCACCATCCGATAAGTCGGTCCGTCTTTGTCTTTGCGAATTTCCAAATATACGCCGTTGAGATGGTAACGGGTTTCATCGGTCGAAACAGAAAAAATCGTCTTCTCGATCATCTCTGACAAAACATCCGCTTCAATCTTAACGAATTCTTGCGTAGTGAACGTCGGAAACACCGGATACTCCTCCGGACTGATTCCCACGATATTAAAAACTGCGCGGTGCTGAGTAATTTTCAGCCAGTTATTGTCTTTGCGCTCCAGTTCGATTTTGCCATCGGGCAACTCTTTGATGATTTCAAAAAGACTCTTAGCATTCACTGCCACTTTCCCAGGCGTTTTGATTTGAGCTGGAATTTCATCCGTGAGGCTGACTTCGAGATCGGTGGCATAACCGCGCAGTTCCTTATTTTTGGCATCCAATAAAACGTTCACCAAAATTGGCATGGTGTTGCGTTTTTCAACGATGTTTTGCGCCCGTGCGATCACGTTCAAAAGATCTTTCTTTTCGACCGTGAGTTTCATTTTACAATCCTCCTGAGCATTACGCCCTTAATAGACTTCTTTTATATATATAAAAATCTAGTAGTAGTCGTAGGGCTGTAGATTACCCTGTTTACCACTTAAGCTCTCGAGATACCTAGCTTTTCGCTGTGGACATCTCAATTGCTTTCTATCTGAATTAACCTCAAAAAATCTGCATAACTCCCAATCCACAAAATTGCCCACATACCTGTACACAGGGTTATCCACTATCCACATTCACAGCCCTGTGATATTGTGGATACGCCCTTCTAACTCTTCGACATCACGCTTTATTTCCGAATCTTTGTTCAGTTGATCCTCGATTCGACGCAGAGCATTCATCACCGTGGTGTGATCCTTCCCACCAAAGTTCCGGCCGATGTCGACCAACGATCTATCGAGGTGTTTTTTGACCAACCACATGGCCACCTGACGCGCCACAACAAGAGGCTTAGTTCGAGTCTTAGATTTTAGATCCGGAACCCGAACTTTATAGTGGTCAGAAACCAACTTTTGAATGTCATCAATTGTAATGGTGGCGATATCGTCGTGGGTGGAAAGAACCCGCTTCGCAAGTTCTAAGCCGATGGGAAGTCCCTGCAGTTCGGAGAACATCTTTACCTTATTCAGGTTGCCTTCCAATTCGCGAATTGAGCGTTTGGAAATTCGCGCCACATAGCTGACCACTTCGTTGGACAGCATGATGTTTTTACGCTCCGACTTGTACTTCAGAATCGCCACACGAGTCTCGATATCGGGCATCTGAATATCTGCGATTAATCCCCATTCCAAGCGAGTGCGGATGCGATCCTCAAGACCTTTAATGTCTTTCGGCATGCGGTCTGAGGCCACGATCACCTGCTGATCTTTCTCAAAAAAATCATTCAGGGTGTGGAAGAACTCCTCTTGTACAGCTTCGCCGCGCCCGAGAACTTGAATATCATCCATCAACAAAACATCACATTTATCACGATAACGACTGCGAAATTTGTCCATTTCACTGCGCCGAATGCTGGAAATACATTCGTTCAAAAAGCGCTCGGCGGACACGTAAAGAACGCGTAAGTGGGGAAAACTGGTGCGGATATGGTTCCCGACTGCATTGAGCAGATGGGTTTTTCCCATACCCGTGGGTCCGCATATAAACAGTGGATTGTAATTTTCCTTACCTGGATTCTCGGCGATGCTGAACGAAGCAGCGTGGGCAAACTCATTATTTCGTCCCACCACAAAAGTCGAAAACGTGTAGTCGGTATTCAGACCATCCCGTTGGGTGCCAAAAGAGCTGGTGATCACACTCAAATTCGCGTCCGAAGTTGAAACGGAAGTCTCTAAAGGAAGCTGCATATCCTCGGTCAACACGGGCGCGTTGGAGGAGCCAGTCACGATCAGTTCAATTTGAAAGGGATTTTGATAAAGTGCCGAAATTTCTGAACAGATTCTCTCGAGAAGGTTCTGTGATATCCAGAACTTATGTAACTCCGTGGGCACTCCCAAGATAAAGCACCGTCCGGAAGAACGGTCTTCAACCCCCACTAAATTGGTAGGCTCAAACCACATTTGCAGTGGCTTATTGTTCAGATTTTTGGATTTCAAACCGTTCTTAATTTGAAGCCAAAAATCCTGGTTTGGATTGAGCTCGGAAATCACTCGCGGTGCCCCCCACCAAAGCTGTGGATAAGAGGGACCTTAGGTAGCACTGGTAAAAAAAAATTTCAATGATTTGGAAGAGCTAGACGCGCGATTAGACGCCTGAGACCCCTGCTTATGATTTGAGCAACCTAGGCAAAGCCCGGGAAGACATTAGAGAATATTCGGCCTTATGTTGTCTTGACTTAAAAATTGGCGTTGTGCTTTATTGGCGCGTCTGGTCGTCGCACGCAACTGCCCCTAGGGGCGGCCACAGCGACATCCTCAACTGGTGGAGACTATATATGCCAAAACGTACGTATCAGCCGAGCCGTAAACGGCGTAAAAAAACCCATGGATTTCGCTCACGCATGGCCTCGAAAAACGGTCGCAAAGTTTTATCTCGCCGCCGCGCTAAGCGCCGGAAGACTTTGGTTGTGAAAACAGGTGGGAAGTAATTAAACGTTTCCGCTCACTGACTTCCAGCAAAGAGTTTCTTCAACTCAAGTCCAGCGGCCAGAGCTTTCATGTGAACTCTTGGTTATTGGCTAACGTGAAGACAACTCAGCTGCATCAGATCCGCTGTGGATGGACGATTCCGCGGCCGGTAGGATCGGCGGTTTTGCGCAACCGCTTTAAACGCTGGGGACGTGAGTACTTTAGAAAATGGTCGGCGGAGACTGATAAAAGCCTAGATCTTAATTTGATCTTCAAGCGCAGGGAAAAAGGCTTTTATCTGTCCGTGAACCATAAGGATTTTGATGGAGCCTTGGATAAATTGGTGGTCAAGCTGGAACGCTTTCGCGGCTAAACTCACGCGTGGCTTGGCACTGCTTCTGATTTTATTTTATCGCTCAACACTGGCGCTGTTCATGGGCGGAACCTGCCGTTTTGAACCGAGCTGTTCCTGTTATGCTCAGCAGGCCTTTGAAAAACATCCGCCGGTCACCGCTTTCCGTTTATCTTTGCAACGGCTTTTGAAGTGTCATCCATTGGGATCATTCGGATTTGATCCCGTGCCCGAGCCCCGGGGGAAATCAACGTGAATAACGAAAACCAAAGCTTCCTAGATACCCGTACTATTGTGGCTGTTTTACTAGTCGGCCTCACCTTCGTGGCCTGGCAGTCTTACATGCAGAAAAAATATCCGGAAACCTATGCCGGTAAAAAATCCGTTGCGGCTCAGCCTGCGACGGAGACGCCAACTCAGCCCGCGTCAGGCTCGGTCGCCCAACCATCCGCGCCGGAAGCGCCGGTTGCAGTCCCTCACGATGAGAAGCTGGTGCATTTTTCTAGCGACACGCTGGCCTTTGATATTTCTTCCCGCGGAATGGGAATTAAGGCAGTTCAAGTTTTAAAATATAAAACCCGTAGCGGACAGACCGTGGAACTAGGACACGGCGATGGCCTCCTGGCATTTGAAACACGGATCATTGGTCACCACGAACCGCTGGATTTTCATATTGAGCAGTCATCTCCAAACGTGTTTGTTGGCTATGCTCAAGTAGGCCGTGCGCGGATCGCTAAGACCGTAAAAATCGATCCGGAAAAATATGTTCTCGATTATCAAGTTGTGGCTGAGGGCGCGGACGAAAATTTTCCGGGGCTGACCACGGCGCTGACTGAAGATATAGAGCCCGAGTCTGCTCTGAGCGTACTCAATCCGCGTCGTCAGAAGCAGGAGTTCTTCATCAACACGGCCGAGAAAAAAGATCGCACGCTTTTTGGTAAGGATGATGTGCAAAAGACTTTTAGTAATGTGCGCGTGGCCTCGGTGGGCTCACAGTATTTTACTCAAGCCATTGTCGATCATTCTGCAATTATGCCAGAGGCTAAGGCGGACCTCAGCCATGCGACTAAGCTGGCCAGCATTTTGTTAAACTATCCGGTCTTAAACCGTGGTCAAAAGCTGGAGCTGGACTACATGGCCTTTGTGGGACCGAAGTCCCTCAGCCTTCTTCAACAAGTAGATGAAAACTTGACGTTGGTGGTTGATTTTGGATTTTTCAATTGGATTGGCCGTCATATTTTGGATCTTTTGCGCTGGTTTTACGGATTGGTGGGCAACTGGGGAGTCGCCATTATTTGTTTAACCGTGGTCGTTCGCCTGCTGGTTCTGCCCATCAATATATATTCATTTAAATCGATGCGGGCTATGCAGGCCATACAGCCGCAGATCCAAGCCATGCGCGAGAAATATAAGGATGACCAGCAAAAGCAGCAGCAGGAAATGATGGCCCTGATGCGTGAAAATAAGGTCAATCCGGTGGGCGGCTGTCTGCCGGCACTCTTACAGATGCCGATATTTTTTGCCTTATATCAAGTGCTTGGAAATAGTATCGAACTTTATCAGGCGCCCTTTGGGCTTTGGATACACGATCTCTCGTTAAAAGACCCGTTTTACATCTTGCCGGCTTTCATGGGCGTCACTATGTTCTTCCAGCAGAAAATGACCCCAAATACGATGGATCCTTCGCAAGCCAAAATGATGCTCATGATGCCGATCATTTTTACCTTTTTCATGATTTCGCTGCCCAGCGGCCTGAGCTTGTATATGCTGATAGGGGCTTTGTTTAGCGTTGTTCAACAGACTTATTTTTTAAAGCAATCCAAAACACTTGTGAGTGGAAGTAAATAGGAGAGAAATATGACAGGATTATTGGGGAAACTGTTCGGAAAAAAGTCTAAAAATGAAGGACCCACAGGCACGGTTGATGAAATTCTGAGCCGCTTGTTGGAGTTGGCAGGTCTGGAGTTGTCTTATGATACTAAAACTCTGGAAGACGGCACCGTTCACGTCGATATTTTTGGCAAAGACGAGGCCATGCTGACCGACAAAGAGGGACAGCTGCTGGATGCTCTTCAGCTCTATGTTCGCCGTGCGATTCAACATCAAAATCCTGAGGACACATTTAACGTCAACTTGGATTCAGCCAATTTCCGCGAACAGGCCAACGAAGCTTTGATTGCTTTGGCTGAAAAGCTAAAAGGCATCGCACTCGCCAAGGGCAAGTCGGTTTATTTCCGGGCTCTTCCGCCCAAAGATCGCAAAGTGATTCACCAATACTTGGCGGAAGATGGCCGGGTAAAGAGCCGCTCGATCGGTGAAGGCCATTTCAAAAAGATTAAAATTTATCCCGCTAAAGGCAGCGAAACCCAGGGGGCCGGAGGCAATGAGGAGTATGACACACCCGATGAGAATTTTGGCAACCGATAAAGATACGATTTGTGCGCTGGCAACGGCGCACGGGATTGGTGCCATCTCAGTCATACGAATCAGCGGAGCTCGGGCGGTCGAAATCACACGCAAACTGGCCGCCTTCCTTCCCGAAAAACCGGAATCTCACAAAATTTATTACGGATTTTTAACGTCGACGGAAGTGGGCACGGCGCTGGACGAGGTTTTAATTGCCTATTTTCAGGAAGGCCGCAGCTTTACCGGCGAAGAGTGCTTGGAAATTTCCTGCCATGGCAGCGAACTTTTGGTCGACGAAATTCTACGTAACCTGTTGCTGGCCGGCGCTCGCCCGGCCGAGCGTGGCGAATTTAGCTTTCGCGCTTTTATGAATGGCCGCATCGATTTGGTGCAGGCGGAAAGTATACAGGCTTTGGTTGAAAGTGGCTCAAAACGAGCGGCGCAATTGGCTCTTCACCAGTTGCGTGGGGAACTTTCCCTGCGCTTGCGGTCTTTGCTGGATCAATTCACCTGGATCTTAGCCAATCTCGAGGCCAACATCGATTTTGCCAGCGAGGATATTGAAATTGCGTCGTCGCGCCTACTTGCGGAAAAAGGCGCGACACTTTTGGACGACCTGGAAGGCCTGCGCACCACCTATCGGCAAGGCCGCATGATTCGCAATGGCTATCAAGTGGCGTTAGTCGGCCGTCCGAACGTGGGCAAGTCCAGTTTGCTCAATGCCTTAGTCGGAGAAGATCGCGCCATTGTTACGCCGATTGCGGGCACGACTCGCGATTTCGTTGAGGCACAAGTCGCGGTCGATGGACAGCGCCTTACCCTCATCGATACAGCAGGTTTGCGTATTACCACCGACGCTGTCGAGTGCATAGGGGTTGAGCGCACCCTCAACAAGCTGAAGGATGTGGATCTGGTTATTTATGTGATAGATGCAACTCAGGGGCTGGCCGGCGAGGAACAGGAATTTTTAAGTGCAATTCCTTGGCAAAAAACGCTGCTTTTGAATAATAAAACCGACCTCAATCCAAGCTCTGCGCCGGATATGGAGTTGCAAGGCAAAGCGCTCGCGGTGCTGCCGGTTAGTGCGGTTACCGGACGGGGTCTTAAAGAAGTCCACGCGTGGCTAAGTTCCCGACTGCGTCGAGAACTCTCCGAGGACTCAACGTTGGTAAGTAATGCGCGCCACTTCGAAGGGCTAACCGCGGCGGCAGAAGCTCTAAAAAAGGCGCTGCCGCTTTTGCGTGGCGAAGAAAGTCCGGACTTAATCGCCTTGGAACTGCAGGCAGGCGTGCGCGCGATTCACGAATTATTGGGACTCACTTACGACGACCAGGTTATGGATCGCGTTTTTTCAGAATTTTGCTTGGGTAAATAGATGGAACGTTTTGATGTCATTGTGGTGGGCGCGGGTCATGCCGGAATTGAAGCGGCACTGGCCGCGGTTCGTTTGGGTCAACGCACGCTGGTCGTAACCACCAATTTCGATCGCATCGGCTACATGAGTTGTAATCCTTCGATCGGCGGATTGGCCAAAGGCCACATGGTGCGCGAAATTGATATTCTTGGTGGGGCCATGGGCGTCGCCGCCGATCAAACCTGTATTCAGTTCAAACGTCTAAATGCCCGCAAAGGTCCGGCGGTGCGCGGCTCCCGCTCTCAATGCGACAAAGATCTTTACTGTCAGACGATGATTCAGCGTCTGCGCAGTACGGAAGGCCTACAGTTAATTGAATCCGAAGTGAAATCACTGCGTTTGCAAGAGGGGCAATGCGTTGGAGTTTTGACCGAAGAGGGGGTCGAAATCGCCGCTCGCGCGGTGGTGATTACCACCGGAACATTCATGAACGGTGTGATGCACATCGGACTCAAGCAACTCTCCGGAGGCCGCGTTGGGGATAAGGCGACACAGGGAATTTCTGAGCAGTTGCGCACTCACGGATTCCGCGTCACTCGACTAAAGACGGGAACACCGGCGCGCTTGGACCGAGACAGCATTGACTGGTCCAAAACCACGCCCCAATGGGGCGATGAAAAGTTTATGCCGTTTAGTTTTCGTAGCTCCGGGCAATTGGTCTTGCCGCAAATCGCCTGCTACTTGAGTTACACCAACGAACGAACTCATGACGTCATTCGGCGCAATCTGGATCAATCGCCCATGTTTATGGGTGTGATCGAGGGCATCGGCCCGCGCTATTGTCCCAGCATCGAGGATAAAATTACGCGCTTCGCCGACAAAGATCGCCACCAGACGTTCCTCGAGCCCGAGGGGCTCAACACAAATTCGATTTATCTTCAGGGAATTTCGACCAGCCTACCGGAAGAGGTCCAGTATGAATTCCTGCGCACTATTCCCGGGCTGGAAAATGTCAAAATTCTCAAACCCGGTTACGCGGTTGAATATGATTTCGTGGAGCCGAGCCAGATTTTTCATACGCTTGAGACCAAGAATATTCCCGGACTTTATTTGGCCGGCCAGATCAACGGAACCAGTGGATATGAAGAAGCTGCGGCTCAGGGTCTTTTGGCCGGAGCCAACGCGGCTTTGAAAAATCTAGGTAAAAACGAACTCGTCCTTGGTCGTGATCAAGCCTATATGGGCGTGCTCATAGACGATCTTGTGACCAAGGGAACAAAAGAGCCATATCGGATGATGACATCCCGCGCAGAGTTCCGTTTAGTTTTAAGAGAAGACAATACAATCGATAGATTAGCTAAAGTCGGATTTGAGCACGGTTTAATTGGCGAAGGCGATTTTGCCACTCTTTCAGACCTAATGGACCGACGGCAGAATCTATTGCGGGCAATCGAAACTCAAGATCTGGTCCCCAATCCTGAAACCTTGAAAACGCTTGAAGAAATTGGAACCCCTGAGATCACAAAGCCTATAAAGATGGCGGATTTACTCCGAAGAGATGAGATCAGCTGTTTGGATTTGAAAAAATTTGGGCTGAAAATTGACGAGGACGAACGGGTATTTTCACCCGTTGAGATTCATGTGAAATATTCCGGTTATATAAAGAGACAGAACGAAATGATTGAATCCGCTCGCCGCTTGGAAAATATGCACTTGCCCCTGGACATTCAATACTCCGAGGTACGAGGACTTTCCCGTGAGGAAGTGGAAAAGCTGTCGCGCATTCGCCCTCGTTCCCTGGGTCAAGCTCAGCGGATCAGCGGAGTGAATCCCTCCGCGATTCAAGCGATCATGGTCTTTCTTAAAGGCCAGGAAATGCGACGGGGGCTTACCACTTGAACAGCCGCAGATCCGTATCCCCAAACATTGGAAATGTTTTTAAAAAGGAAGAGGCGCCGAAGCCCACCACCAGCACCAACGCGCTGTGGCGGATTCCCGAATGGTTTCCAAAGACACCCGCCCCCATGCTGGATTTGCTTAAGGCCTATCATTCAGAACTTTTGAAATTCAACATGCGCCTAAATCTGATTTCAAAAACCACCGAGCGGGATGCGGACGAGCAGCACTTTGCCGATTGTTTGCTCGCGGTCGAAATCATCCTTCGCCAAAACCTTCCCAAGAAAGTTTTCGATATCGGCTCTGGAAATGGCCTGCCCGGTCTGATTTTTGGAATTTTAGATCCATCCAGACAATATAATTTGGTGGAGAGTGATACTCGTAAGGCGGAGTTCCTGAAGCACGTGGCTGCAACCCTAAAGTTGAGTAACGTCAATGTGGTGGTCGCGCGTTTCGAGAGTCTCAGGCCAATGGGAATAAATTGCGCCGTTTCGCGGGGATTTGCTTCGATTTCCAAGACAGTTTTGGCCTGCAACAAGATATTTGAAGCCGGCGGCCGCTTTTATCATATGAAGGGCAGCGGATGGTCTTCAGAAATCGCCGATCTGCCCTCTCAACTAATTTCCGTTTGGGCGCCGGAATTGGTTAGCGAATACGCCCTTCCTGTCAGTCAAGCCCGCCGAGCGGTCGTGAGTACCCAAAAAAAATAGAAATGTTCCACGTGGAACATCACTCCTCTGACTTTTTTGCCTGTTCTTTTGGTTTTGCGACCGAACTGGGTAGTCGATCTTTGAGTTTGGGTACTCGTAAGCCCCAATCAAGAGGGGCTTCGCGTAGTCGCATATTCAATTGATAGTCAGAATACTCACGGGGGTTTGGCCACTGCTCATTCTTATCAAAGGCCTTTTTATAAAACAACGCCGGATAGCCGCGCGCTGGAATAAATTCTTCCTTAGTCAGGAACTTCACTGCATCTGCTAAGAGCTGCATGAGCCCCAGTGGACCGACCCGATTTGGGCCAAAGCGATTTTGTATATAGGCCGAGCCGCGGCGCTCGACCCAAACCAGCAAAGGCACGATCTGCACCATCATCAGGAAGATCGCGACCATCTTAACAAAATTAACACCGATTTCGAATGCGTCTGTTCCCATACCGCTTAATCTATTCCCATTCTAATGCTTTGGATTTTACTTCCCAGAAGAGTCCGAAGATAAAAACGGCGAGGAAGAAGGCCATGGCGCCAAATATGTACAGTCCGTAGCCTCCGCCGATAAAGTCATTGTAGGTCAATGCCCACGGGTACATAAAAATGATTTCGATATCGAATAAAATAAATAGAATCGCCGTCAGGTAAAATTTTATGGGGATTTTGGTGGATCCGGACGTGTCTGAGGGCAGCCCGCACTCATAGGATTCGTCTTTGACCGAGTTGCGCGGCGCCTTTTCGGCGATCAGGCTGGAGAACCACAGCAGGACGGCGCCGAAAATTATGACGAAAACGGTCAACACAAAGACCGGCAATAGTTGCGACATCGAGACTCCACGGCTAGGATGCTGATCTTCTGGTTATAATTGCCTGTCGTTTTAATTCCAAGAACGAAGGTCGGTGGCGCGGTGGGTTATGTCCGAGCATTTGCCGTGGAAAGTTGAAAACTCTCTCGATCGGTTTTTCCGCAATCGCGAGCCGTCTATGGAAATTGTCGGCAGCGATTCGCCGACCCTCCTGGCAGGCTTGCTCAGCCTGCCGAAGGTAGCCCTCAATGAAAAACCACACCTGGTGATCGTCGGCAACGCGGCTGCTGCTGAAAAGCTCGTCGTGTCGCTGAAATTTCTCACACCCGAAGCTCGACCCCAGGTATTGCCGAGTTTTGACGTAGGCGTGTACTCCGGGCTTTACCCCAATCGTCGCGTTATTGCGGCTCGCACGGCTTGGCTGTGGCGGGCCCAAAATGCCAAACCGGGAGACGTCTTTGTCGCTCCCATCGAGGCCTTGG
>Ga0206795_1069_pt1 | contig 21701 bp, 20 predicted proteins | sample Alteio_BWOrgCont_71_FD_152872 | JGI IMG/M metagenome (GOLD analysis project Ga0206795, IMG submission 152872) | Enriched cells from forest soil in Barre Woods Harvard Forest LTER site, Petersham, Massachusetts, United States -... | ecosystem: Environmental > Terrestrial > Soil > Temperate forest >... | reverse complement strand
GCAACGGAAACGCAGGGGCGGGTGCATACGTCGGCGGTGACGGTGGCGGTGTTGCCGGAGGCCGAGGATGTGGACATCAAGATCGAGGCCAAGGATCTGCGCATTGACACGTTCTGTTCCTCGGGGCCGGGCGGACAGTCAGTGAATACGACCTACTCGGCGGTGCGCATTACGCATATTCCGACCAACACGGTGGTGAGCTGCCAGGACGAAAAGTCGCAGATCAAGAATCGCGACAAGGGCATGCGCGTGCTGCGTTCGCGGCTCTACGAGATGGAAATGGAGAAGCAGAATGCGGAGCTGGCGAGAACACGCAAGGAGCAGGTGGGGACAGGCGACCGGAGCGAGAAAATTCGCACCTACAACTTCCCGCAGAACAGGATGACGGACCATCGCATCGGGTTGACGCTGCATCAGCTGGATCTTGTAATGGAGGGTCGCCTCCAGCCCATTGTGGATGCGCTGATTACGCACTACCAGGCGGAGCAATTGAAGGCCGATTCTCACCAGGCGGCCTAAGCGATGGCTGCGCTGGGCAGCATGGTTCAAGATGGTACGCTGCGGCTGAAGAGCGGGCCGCATGGAGAGTACGCGCGGCGGGATGCGGAGACGCTGCTGCTGCACCTGCTGGGCGAGAACCGGGCCTGGTTCCTTGCCCATTTGGAGTGTGATCTTACGAATGACCAGGCCTCGCACTTCATGCAGCACATCGAGCGCCGCTATCGGGGCGAGCCCATTCAATACATCACAGGAGAACAGGAGTTTTACGGGCTGCCCTTTCGCGTGACGCCCGATGTGCTGATTCCGCGGCCGGAGACCGAGCACCTGGTGGAAAAGGTTGTGGAACTGGCTCCTCTGTTTTGCAAGCCGCGTATGGTGGACGTGGGTACCGGCTCGGGCGCAATTGCAATCTCTCTGGCTCACGAGAGGCCGGATGCCGCGATCACCGCAATCGATATTTCAGCATCTGCGCTTGAGCTTGCCCGGCACAATGCCGAACGCATCGGCTTTGCGGATCGCATCCGTTTTTTTCAAGGGGATCTGCTCGCGCCGGTCCATGAAGAACGCTTCGATTTCGTTGTCTCCAATCCGCCGTATGTGCCGGCAGCGGATCGTGACGCGCTCTCTGTTGAAGTCCGCGACCACGAGCCGGCGCTGGCCCTGTTTGCCGGCGAAGATGGGCTCGATGTCTACCGGCGGCTGATTCCGGCCGCGTTTGCAGCACTTGTGCCGGGCGGCTTCGTGGCGCTCGAAATCGGGTATGCGCAGTCGGAGCCCGTTGCCGCCCTGCTTGTGGACGCAGGATTTGCGCAGATCGAATTCGTCCCCGATCTTCAAGGCATTCCTCGCGTGGCCTGTGGTCAGCGAATCGCCTGATTTATCCGTCTGCTGAAGCTCCTGTTGTAGACTCTTTTCCTGAAAGGATTCAATCAATGCCCTCATCGAAAGGCTATGCCGCGCAGGATGCGCACTCCGCGCTTGGACCGTTTAACTTTACCCGCCGCGAGCCCGGCGCAACAGAAATCGCTGTTGAGATTCTTTATTGCGGCGTGTGTCACTCCGACCTGCACATGACGCGCAACGAATGGGGCAACGCAATCTATCCCATGGTGCCGGGACACGAGATTGTGGGGCGCGTGATCGCCGCCGGCAAAGCGGTGACGAAGTTCAAAGCTGGCGACGTTGCCGCCATCGGCGTGATTGTGGACTCGTGCCGCAAGTGCCCGCCGTGCAAACATGGCGAGGAACATTTTTGCGACGAGGGCCCTACGCTTACCTACGCCGCACCCGACCGCGTGGATGGATCGATCACCATGGGCGGGTATGCGAACAATTATGTTGTGGACGAGCGCTTTGCGCACACCGTGCCGGCGAACCTGAACCTGGCGGCCGTGGCTCCGCTGCTGTGTGCGGGCATTACCACTTACTCGCCGCTGCGGCACTGGAAGGTGGGGCCGGGGAAGAAAGTAGGCATCGTGGGACTGGGCGGACTGGGGCACATGGGACTGAAGTTCGCGCACTCTCTCGGCGCTCATGTAGTGCAGTTCACCACTTCATTGAAGAAGAAAGAGGACGCGCTGAAGCTGGGTGCGGACGAGGTTGTGCTGTCGACAGACGAGGCAGCGATGAAGGCGCATGCTCGCTCGTTCGACTTCATTCTAGATACGGTTTCGGCTCCGCACGCGCTGGAGCCTTATCTTGCGCTGCTCAAGCAGGACGCGACGCTCACACTGGTTGGGCTGCCGGAGGTTCCGCCGTCCATCGCGTCCTTCGCGCTGATCGCCAAGCGGCTGTCCGTTGCGGGCTCCATGATTGGCGGGATGCCGGAGACGCAGGAGATGCTCGACTACTGCGGAAAGCACAACATTGTTTCCGATGTGGAAGTGATCCCGATCCAAAAGGTCAACGAGGCTTTTGAGCGGTTGCTGAAGCAGGATGTGAAGTACAGGTTTGTGATCGATATGAGTTCGCTGGGGTAGCGCGGGGTTTTCAGTCGGCCCGGCCTGTTTCCGCAAGTTCACGATAAAAGCCGAGATCGCGCCCACTCAGGCTCTTCGAAATGTAGGCGATCTGGCCGTAGTGCAAGCCGAAGTGCTCGACGACCTGATAAACGGCTTCGAGACCGCTGACGTGGTAGCCCTGAATGTCGTAGGGAGCGGTGAGGTCGGCCTCGGTGAGACGCGCGAGGACCGCGGCTGCGTCGTTCATGGTCGCGCCGAGGCGATCAAGCAACTGCGCTGCTGTGAGTCCGCTCTCCGCGGCGAATTCGGCGGGGCGGTTGCGGTCGTCTTCGCAGCGGTTGAATGAAGCCACGAGCCACTGGCGGACATTCCCATTCAAATGCAGGATCAGGTTGCCAATGCTGTTCGAGGCCGCGTTGGGACGCCACCACACTTGCTCGTCTGTGAGAGGCTCAACGCATGCGCGCAGGCGGGGCCAATAATGTTCAAACAGCTTGCGCCGGGAGAATTCGAGAAAGAGCGAAGACACATTGGAGTTGGGGTCGGTCATGGGGTAATCTCCCTTGGCGAGCGATCTCTTGAGTAGAGTACGCGAAGATATCCGCGATTGGCCGGATGGGCGAATTGGCATTGGGAGCAAAATTTTCCGGCAGGAAAAGCGGAGATTGCCGAAAGCTCGGCTATGGGCATAGAATGCCGTCTGAAATCGTTTTCAAAAAGGATTGAAACCATGCGCATATTCGCTTCACTCTCACTTGCCGCTCTTGCAATGGCCTCCGTTGGCGCCTCATCCCAAGCTCCTTCTGCACCCAAGCCGTCAGCAGCGGCGCAGGTGGCACACAAGGCGCGGATGGCCCCATCGCAGTTGGTGGCACAGACGCCGCCCATGGGCTGGAATAGCTGGAACTTCTTCGCCGAGAGGGTTACGGACAAGGACATCCGCGCGGCCGCCGACAACCTGGTGGCTACCGGCATGAAGGACGCTGGCTACATCTACGTGAACATCGACGACACGTGGGAAGCCGAGCGCGACGCGACTGGCCTGTTGCACACCAATGAAAAGTTTCCGGACATGAGGGCGCTGGCGGACTACGTGCATTCGAAGGGGCTGAAGATCGGCATCTACTCCGGTCCGGGGCCGAAGACATGCGGCGGCTATGCTGGCTCGCTGGGTCACGAGGAGCAGGATGCGAAGATGTACGCGGATTGGGGCATCGATTACCTGAAATACGACCTGTGCAGCTTTATTCCGGAGGTGATGGAGAAGCAGGCGCCCAACGACAAGGCCGCGCAGATGCGGCTGATGATTGCCGCCTACGACAAGATGGCCAAGGCTCTGAAAGCGACTGGGAGACCGATCGTGCTCTCGCTTTGCCAGTACGGATGGGATGGCGTATGGGAATGGGCTCCCGCGCTGGGCGGCAACCTGTGGCGGACCACCGGTGACATCAGCCCCGATTGGGATCGCATTTACACCATTATCAGCCAGCAGGAGGGCCTGGAGAAGTACGCGGGCCCTGGCCACTGGAACGACCCCGACATGCTGGAAGTGGGCAACGGCAAGCTCACGCTCGCTGAGAACCGCACGCACTTTTCGCTGTGGGCGATTCTGGCCGCGCCGTTACTGGCTGGCAATGACCTGCCCAACATGAAGCCGGAGATCAAGGACATCCTGACCAACCGCGATGTGATTGCAGTGAATCAGGACCGGCTGGGCAAGCAGGGTGCCCGGGTCTACTCCGATGGCGAGGTCGAAGTCTGGACGCGGCATCTGTCGAAGGGTGCGCTGGCGATTGCCGTGGTGAATGCCGGCAGCGCCCGATACTCGACCCATCCCTTCCACCTGAGCCTGGCCAAGCTCGGCCTGCACGGGTCGCAGGAGGGCAAGGATTTGTGGACCGGCAAGCCGATCACGCTCACGGATGGGCAACCGATCGAGCTGGAAAGCCACGATGTGCTGATGGTGCGGATCGACGCGCCGAAGTAAATGCGGCTCCGTTTAGAGGAGCGGCGAGCTTCGATTTACCCCACCCGTCCCAAACATACGGCAAACCAGCCGCGTGCATCTGTCCAGGTTGACTCGGGGGTAAAACCTGTCGCGGAAAGCATGGCTTCGGCCTGGCCCGGAGCGTATTTGTAGCTGTTCTCGGTATGGATTCGCTCGCCTGCTTTGAAGCTTATGTCTAGATCGATCGCCGGCAATTGGACACGCTGTGCGGTGCGGCTCTCCAAATGCATTTCGATGCGGGACTTGGCGTGATTCCAGACTGCGCGGTGCGAGAAAGCTTCGAGATCGAAGTCCGCGTCCAGCTCTCGATTCAAGCGAGTCAGCAGGTTGAGGTTAAACCGGGCTGTTACGCCCGCCGCGTCGTCATAGGCCGCCAGCAGAGTTGACTCATCCTTCCGGAGGTCAACTCCGAGCAGCAGAGCGTCACCTGGCTGAAGAGCGGCTCGCACTCTCTGAAGCAGTTGGTTGGCCTCGTGCAGCTCGAAGTTGCCGATGCTGGAGCCGATGTAGAGGACCAGACGGCGCTCGCTACAACTTGCCTGTTCGAGATCCAGCGCTTGCGTATAGTCCATGAGGCGCGGAGCGACAACGACTGCCGGAATCTCGCGTTCGATTCGTTCGCATGCGGCTTCGAGAGCGCTGGCGGAGACGTCGACCGGCTCGTAGATCAGTGTTCCCTGGCGCCGGGCAGCCGCCTGGAGCAGCAGGCGCGTCTTGTCAGCCGACCCGGCGCCGAGTTCAGCGATGCGCAGCCGAATTGGTTCGTTCCCGTTTAGCCTGCTCCCGCCTTGCTCCGCAGCCTGGTTGATCATTTCAGCGGCGTTGACAGCGAGAATTTCCCGTTCCGTGCGCGTGAGGTAGTACTCGGGCAGCTCGGTAATCCGCTCGAAGAGATGGGAGCCAGTGGGGTCGTAAAACAGCCAGGAGGGTAGACTCCTGGGGCGGGCAGAAAGGCCGTCGCGAACGACTGACGCGACCCGAAGTTCAGTTTGTGCAGTGATTTGTGGGAACGCGATCGTAGTCATTCGGTTTGTTGGATGCGCGACCGGCAGCGCCGGTTACGCAAGTTCGTCAAAATTAAGACCCTTTGATGAAAAATTCCAATTTTCGACCCTCTACGAAGCCAGCCGGATGCCGGAAAACTGCCAGCGGGTTTCCGGCGGAAAGAAATTGCGGTAGCTGGCGCGGATGTGGGCCGCGGGAGTGACGCACGAGCCTCCCCGAAGCACCATCTGCCCGCTCATAAACTTGCCGTTGTACTCGCCCAGAGAGCCAGCGAGCGGCTTGAAGCCGGGGTATCCCAGGTAGGCACTCGAGGTCCACTCCCAACAATCGCCGAAGAGCTGGCTTTCCGAAGGTTGGGCTGATTCATGATTCGGAAGGATTCCCACGGCTGGGGCTGGCATAAGGAGACCGGAATCGAGCAAGTTGCCGGATACTGCTTGTGTTTCCGCCGCGGCTTCCCACTCGAACTCCGTGGGCAGGCGACGACCGGCCCAGCGGGCATAGGCGTCAGCTTCGAAATAACTGACGTGGCTGACGGGCACATTCTGCAGGCTGGAGAGCGGCAGATTGCCGCGAAGGGTGAAGATGCGCCAGTCATTGCTGGATTCCGGGGCCGCTCCCTCAGTCGCTTCTGTCCAATAGAGTGGCGCGCGCCAGCCGTTTGCGTTTACCGCATCCCAACCGGCGGAGAGCCACAGCTCAGGCCGGCGGTAGCCTCCATCGGCGATGAAAGCGGCAAACTCCGCGCATGTGACCAGCCGCGTGGCCAGACGGTAGGGGTCGAGCCAGGTGCGGTGGCGCGGCCGCTCATTGTCGAAGCTGAATCCTGAATCGGTGTGACCGGATTCCAGAAGGCCGCCGGGAAAGTTGAGGTAGCGGGGAGACGGGAGCTTTCCGTTGGGTGAGGAGCTGGCTTGATTCGTGATTCCTTGAGCTGTGCTCTTCCAGGTCTCAGAATCGAGACCTGGGGCACCCAAGCCAGAGGTTGCGAGCCGATAAGCAGGGCGCAGGGGGTTGGTGAAAAATGCGTGGAGAATGTCAGTGAGCAGCAACTCCTGGTGTTGTTCTTCGTGGTTCACGCCGAGCTCAATCCGCCTGAGCGCCTCAGGGTCGGGATTCTGATCAAGGAGCTTCTCGATTGCTTCGTCCACGTGCTCCCGGTAGGCAAGGACCTGATCCAGTGCGGGGCGCGAAAACGAGGCGCGGAGCCGCTTTTCCGGAAATGCAGCGAAACTTTGGTAATAGCTGTTGAAGACCCAGGAGAAGTCCCTGTCGAAGATGTGGTATCCGGGAAGGAATTCGCGCAGGATGAAGGACTCAAAGAACCACGCGGTGTGGGCCAGGTGCCACTTGGCTGGTGAGGCCTCCGCGCACGACTGGACCATCATGTCCTCGGCCGTCAAGGGCTCGCACAAAGCGAGCATACGCTGCCGCGTGGTTCTGAATCGGCCGGTCAGACTGGTTATTGCGCTGCAATCACTTGCTACACTCACGGGTACCCTCCGCATGGGAATTGAGTTTACCCCAAACCGACCACTTTCCGGTCTTTTGCCCTACCACTTTGAGAATGTCCATCTTTATGCAACACAAGGAGGCATTTCGGTGGTCTAATAAGTGATGTTCTGATGCTGGTGAGCGATCCATTCGATCGCCCGCGCTCCTCCTTGAGGAGGGAATATGTGTTGGCCACATCGCTACCGCCTGCTGCCGGCGCTCGCAGTTTGCGCAGCCCTTGTTCTCGCATCCCCGGCTACCCACAGCCAGACGCCCGACCAGACCGCGCTTCAAATTCCCGTCCAGGATACTCAGGTTCCTGCGATAGCTGTGCCGGCCGAGTCGGCGCTTTTCAGTCCGCAGACTCCGCCGACACCGGAGGAGGTGGGCGATTCGCTGATGTCTCATCAGCGCTACCAGGCCGCCATCGAGTCGTACAAGAAAGCCGGACGCGGCTCGGCAGACGTGTGGAACAAGATGGGCATCGCCTATCAACTGATGTTCAACCTTGAGGAAGCCTCTCACTGTTACCAGACATCGCTCAAGCTGGATCCCAGGAACGCCCGCGTGCTCAACAATCTGGGCACGATTTACGACTCGCTTAAGGAATACAGCAACGCGGAGCGGATGTACCACAAGGCACTGAAGCTCGATCCCCGGTCGGCCATGATCTACAAGAATCTGGGAACGAATCTCCTCGCTCAGCACAAGTACAAAAAGGGCTGGGAGGTATACAAGACGGCGCTGGAGATCGATCCGCACATCTTCCAGAACAACGCCAGCCCACGGGTGCAAAATCCCGCCTCAGTGGAAGAGCGCGGGGCTATGAATTACTACATGGCCAAAGGGTGCGTGCGCGCGGGAATGAACGACTGCGCGATCGAGTACCTGCGCATGGCTCTGAACGAAGGATTTACGAGCCCCAAGAAGATTCAAGCCGACATCGAGTTCGCCGCGTTGCGGGGTGTTCCGGCCTTCGAGCAGCTTCTGGCAGCGCAGAAACAGCAATAGGCTTCCGCCGGATGATCTGCGATCACGAGATCGGCCTTCAATCGGTGCCCTGCGTTTCACCGCCTCGGCTTCGCGTAGTGTAGGTCAACGCGACCCGAAATCCTGCCATTTCCAATCCCCTGACCACCCCGCGCTGACGCAAGAGCTCCACCAGAATGGGCGCGAGGCGAGCGTGCCTATCCTCAGTCCCACTTCTGCCGCCATGTGACCGAAAGCCCTTTGAGAAATTTGCGCTCGCAGTCCCGACTCTTCCCTTTCGCCCGGCTCAGTTTTGGGAATGGCCGTCTTCCCGAACCCACACCGTCCCAGGCTCTTCAGACTCGATTCCAAAATCGGTCGCCCCGCGGCGTTTACCAGTCCTGGAACCGGGTTCGAAATTAGGGGACTGGCCCGCTTGACGAAGGCCTATCGAATGGCGCATTAATATACGGTTAATTTTTTCGCTAGCGCGACGAGGCTGCCAAGCAGGCTCGTCGATCCCGCTTCCTTTGAGGAGGGAATATGCCATGTTCCAATGTGTTCCGCGGAGTTGGTGTGATCGGAGTGCTGGCAACCCTTGCCATAGTCCCATTCGATGCGTTTTCGCAGAGTCTCGTTCTGGCCCCGCCTAAAAATATAGATCAGCCTCCCATGGCCGTTAACCAGCTTTGGCCAGCACCCATGGAACAGGGCTCAAACCTTACATCCGAGGATGTCGGAGACGCGATGATGATACATCAGCGCTACCAGGCCGCCATCGAGGCTTACCGACAGGTATCTCAAGACTCTCCCCGCGTCTGGAACAAGATGGGCATCGCCCATCAGATGATGTTCAACCTGCAGGAAGCTGCCCGCTGCTACCAGGTTTCCTTGACGTTGGATCCGAGTAACTCGCATGTATTCAACAATCTGGGAACCGTCTACGAGTCGCAGAAGCGCTATGGTGATGCGGAGCGGATGTACCGCAGGGCAATCGGTCTTGCCCCCGGCTCCGCCCTGGTTTACAAGAATCTTGGTACCGCGCTGCTGATTCACCACAACTACAAAAAGGGCTGGGAAGCCTATGAGAAGGCTCTCTCCCTGGATCCAAATATCTTCCTGGATCGAACCAGCCCTACGGTCCAAGACCCCGGCTCGGCACAGGATCGTGGCGCATTGAATTACTACATGGCCAGAGGATGCGTTCGGGCCGGCATGAATGACTGTGCCATCAACTACTTGCGCCGGTCACTTAACGAGGGATTTGCCAACGAGAAAAAGATCGAGACCGACAGCGAGTTCGCCGGATTGAGAAGTGTTCCCGCATTTCAGCAGTTGCTGGCGGCGCAGAAGCTGCCATAACCCTCCGCAGGGCACCGTGAAATCCGTACATAAAGTGCGCGGGTGGTTGCGAAGTCTATCGGGCTGTACCTGCCGGGGCCAAGCTTCCCTCAATCGAATTCGTCAATGCGCATGGCCGTGGTGATGGGCGTGGGCGTGTTCCTCGGGGGCCATCTCTTCAATGGGGACGACGCAGCCTTCGAGCTCCTCGCAGCCCGTGTGTTCGAATTGGATGGTAGTGTGGGCAATCTTAAAGTGGTCTTTGAGCACATGGTTGAGATTAACCAGGATACAAGCGCTCTCTGAGGGCGGAATGTCGGCGATGCAAACGTGGCAGGCGAGGGCGCGCGACCGGGAGCCAAGGCTCCAGACGTGCAGATCATGGACATTGATAACGCCCTCCACGGCTTCCATGCCGGAGCGAATGTCAGGGAGCGAGCAATCGCGCGGAGTGCCTTCCAGAAGAATGTTGAGCGTTTCGCGGACGATGCCGAAACTGGACCAGAGGATGAGTGCGGCAATGAGCAGCGAAAGGACGGGATCAATCCAGTTCTGACCTGTATAGAGGATACCTGCGCCGCCGGCGATGACGGCGGCAGTGGAGAGCGTGTCACCAGCCATGTGGAGAAAGGCGGAACGCAGGTTGACGTCGCGGGCTACACCCCACAGAAGGGCAGCGATCACGCCGTTCATGAGTACGCCGGCTGCGGCGACGATCATCATGAGCCGTGGCTGGACGGCGACGGGTGCGGAGAGGCGATGAATGGCTTCGACGGCGATCCAGATGGCGATCACAATGAGAGTGGCCGCGTTAATGAAGGCGGCCAGGACACCGGCGCGCTGATAGCCGAATGTCTTTGAATTGCTCGCAGGTCGCGTTTGGAAATAAACAGCGACAAAGCTGAGCAGGAGGGCGAGGAAGTCAGAGACATTGTGGCCGGCTTCTGAAAGGAGCGCTAGAGAATGCGCCCGCAGTCCAGCTACAAAGGTGACAACGACGTAGGCCAGCGTAGCCACGAGCGAAAAGCGCAATACATTCTTGGTTCGGTCAGATCCCGGCCCCGAAGGCGCTGCGTGGACATGCATGGAAATAGTATACCGGGGGTGGGTATGCGGCGCAAAGGGTTGTGGAGGTCCAAGAACCTCGCGACCAGAGGCCGCCCAAGTGGGGCGCGCGGCAAAGGCAGTGCTACCCCACCCTGGCCGCAAAAACAAGAGAACGCGGCGAGGATGGGGGCACCCTGCTGGGTACCTGACCGCGCGAGCGGTGTCTGCCCCACCGCAGGTGGTCAGCCACGGCCGGGGCGGAGGTGGTCGAAGTCGAGAGGTTCGGGGTCTTCGAATGCGGGGAATTGGGGTAAGGTGGCACGGATACCGGTCCAGTGCTCGGCCACGACGATGGAGTTTTGCGGATGTCCGCGCTGATAGCGCACCGAGCAGGGGAAACCGACGTTGACCTGGGTAGCATCGACAATCGCGCGCATGTCGGTTATGTCCTGTGAACACTCGTAATGGACACCGCCAATGCTGTAGTTGAACATGATCATAGTGAGAATTCGACCGTCCTTTGCCTCGACTTCGCACACCTCGAGCAACATCCCGTCGACGATGCGTCCGGAATGTACCAGAAAATCTCGGCGGGCCCGCTCAAGCTCCTCCGGTGTGGGACGCTTTCGGAAGAAATACCAGAACATGAACCCAGCCGTCGCGGCCAGGAGAACAATGCCGGAGGCGATCCACCATAAATTGGCGCTTTGATGAGTCATGGACAGGAGGGACACCACCTTAGTGGTCCCAAGTAAAGGATACCGCAGCGTGAAAAACGGGACTCCCGCGCATGGAGGAGACGAAAGGGCCCCGGTTTCCCGCTGCGATATACTCTTCTCTGCATCTTGCATGAGTTCCGGGCGGGCCGGAGGCTCTATTTCCGGAGGTTTAGCTTGGTTTTTGGTGCGAGTTCCGCAGTGGCACAGGATTCCCAAAAAACGAATTCGATGCGAAATCGGAGCAGCCGCCGCATCCGATCGACGACGGTGATCTGCGTGCGGCGCAACGGCGAAGTGGTGATGGCAGCAGACGGTCAAGTGACTCTGGGCGATCACGTGCTGAAACACTCGGCCAAAAAGATCAGGCGGCTCTATCAGGAAAAGATTCTGGCGGGGTTCGCCGGCTCGACAGCGGATGCATTCAGCCTGTTTGCGCGCTTCGAAACCAAGCTTGAGCAGTATGCAGGGAACCTGAATCGGGCTGCGGTGGAACTGGCCAAAGACTGGCGCACGGACAAGATGCTGCGCAACCTTGAGGCGCTGCTGCTGGTGGCCGACAAGGGGCAGACATTTTTGATTTCAGGGTCGGGCGACGTGATCGATCCAGACGAACCGCTGGCGGCGATCGGGTCTGGCGGCAGTTATGCCACGGCGGCCGCGCGAGCGCTGATTGAGAACACGGATCTCTCCGCGCGCGAGATTGCCGAGAAAGCGATGAAGATTGCCGGCGAGATTTGCATCTATACCAACAACCGCATCACGATTGAGGAGCTGAAGGGCTAGCGGAATTTCTCGCAAACCCGTTTATTCATGGCTATTTATTTACCTGCATCCGCCGAAGAACAAGATCTCTCGCTGGACGAGATGACGCCGCGCGAGATTGTCGCCGAACTCGATAAGCACGTAGTTGGACAGAAGGCTGCGAAACGCGCTGTCGCCATTGCGCTGCGTAATCGCCAGCGGCGGCAAAAGCTGCCACCCGATATTGCCGACGACATCATGCCCAAGAACATCATCATGATTGGGCCGACGGGCGTGGGCAAAACGGAAATTGCGCGGCGGCTGGCCAAGCTGACCGGGTCGCCGTTTCTGAAGGTGGAAGCCTCGAAGTTTACCGAGGTGGGCTACGTGGGCCGCGATGTGGAGTCGATGATTCGCGACCTGGTTGAAGTCGCCATCGACATGGTGCGCGAGGAGCGGCTTGAAGAGGTGGAAGACAAGGCGGAGATGAACGCCGAGGAGCGGCTGCTCGATGTGCTGCTGCCGCCTCCGCCGCCCACGCCGCCGGCGCAGGAGGGCCAACTCACGCTGCCTGGTTCGGACAGCTATCAGCGGTCTCGCGAAAAGATGCGGCAGCAGTTCCGCGAGGGAAAGCTGGACGAGCGGCAGGTGGAGCTCGATGTGCGCGAGCGCAATACGCCGCAGTTCGGCATCATCAGCAACCAGAACCTTGAGGACATGGAGATGAACCTCAAGGATATGTTGCCGAACATTTTTGGCGGTGGCTCGAAGAAGCGGAAGATGAAGGTGGGCGATGCATTCGACTACCTGGTGCAGGAAGAAGAAGGCCGCCTCATCGACATGGACCAGGTGAACCGCGTGGCTGTCGAGAAGGTGGAGTCGAGCGGGATCATCTTCCTTGATGAGATCGACAAGATTGCAGGGCGCGAGGGCGGTCACGGGCCGGATGTTTCGCGCGAGGGTGTCCAGCGCGACATTCTGCCGATTGTGGAGGGAACAACGGTCAACACGCGCTACGGAATGGTGCGGACCGATCACATTCTGTTCATTGCCGCTGGCGCATTCCATGTCTCAAAGCCAAGCGATCTGATTCCGGAGTTGCAGGGAAGGTTTCCGATTCGCGTTGAGCTGCAGTCGCTGACTGTCGATGATTTTCTGCGCATTCTCACCGAGCCCAAGGCTTCATTGACCAAGCAGTATTCAGCGCTGTTGGAGACTGAGGGCGTGCGTCTGGAATTTGCTCCCGACGCGCTGCGCGAGATGGCGGAGTTTGCCTTCAAGGTGAATGAGCAAACGGAGAATATTGGCGCGCGCAGACTGCACACCATCATGGAGCGGGTGCTTGAGGATGTGAGCTTCCTGGCGCCGGACGTGGCGCGACGTGCGCCCAATGACGAGGCCGCCTCTGTGCTGTCGGAGGCAATCAAGGCTGAATCTTCCACGCCACTGCCGTACCAGGAACGGATTACAGCTTCAGGGCCGGAGAAGACGTTTCTGATCGACGCCGAGTATGTGAAACAGATGGTGGCTTCGGTGGTGAAGGATCAGGATTTGAGCCGGTACATTCTTTAACTGGCTGAAACTTCGTTCCCACCAAGGCTGACTCACCGTCTTCAATTCGTCTTTCCATATCGCCCAAACTGATTCCTTTTGATCAGTGGCGCCTCCCGTTTGCCGGTTAGCGTATCCTTGTCACCTTCACGCCTAAGGCGATCAACCAGGAGACATGATGGCAAAAATTCACCCAATTTGTACGGGAAGAGTCCAGGTGCGGCAGGCGCAGATGTCCTCAAAGGGGCATGGCATTGCCCGCGTCGCAAATATGCTCATGGACAAGGATTGGACGGAGTGGCTGCCGATTTACGTGTGGGTGATCGAACAGGGTGATGGCGTAGTGGTGGTAGACACGGGTGAAACGGCCCGAGTTCACGAACTTGGCTATCATCCGCGCTGGCATCCGTTCTATCGGCGCGCGGCGCGATTCATGGTTACTCCGGAAGACGAACTGGGGCCGCAACTGCGCGCATTGGGGATTGCGCAGGGAGACGTTCGACATGTGATTCTGACTCATTTGCACACCGATCACGCGGGAGGTCTGCGGCACGTGGTGCAATCGAAGTCGTGGGTGCATGCGGACGAGTTGAAGCGCGCAAGCGGGGTGATGGGTAGGCTGAACGGCTATCTGCCGCATCGTTGGCCGAAGTGGTGGCAGCCGGAATCACTGAAGTTCGTGGATCGACAGGTGGGGCCGTTTTCTCAAAGCGCTGCCATTTCATCGGACGAAGAGATTCTCGTGCTTCGCACCTCGGGCCATACGCCGGCGCATGTATCCGTGTTGGTGCAAGGATCACCCTCTGTTCTGCTGGCCGGGGATACGAGCTACACGCAAGGACTCCTGGTGGAGAACAAGGTGGACGGAGTAAGTCCGAATGAGGAAGTTTCGCGCGCGACACTGGGCCGGATTCGGGATCTGGCGCGGGAACGGCCACTGGTTTATCTGCCATCGCACGATCCGGAGAGCGAAGCCAGGCTAAACACCAACGCCACTCTTTGAGGTGGGCTGGCAATTTTGTGATTTGCAGACGCGGAATGTTCTGGTATTTTGTTTTTGTACCTCGGCAGTCCGCGTTTTGATTTGAATCAGCGGGCTCTACCTGCACTCTCCGGCTTCTGAGGGAATGTGGATGGGGGCGCATCAGAGCACCTGGGAAGGGTGTGCCTGCGCCTAATCATTCGCACCGCCTTTTCCTCGACTCCATTTGATTTAGAACCAAAGGAGAGAAGCGATGAGCAATGCAGGAAATCACCACAAGATCAATTACATTGAGTTCCATTCGACCGACATAGAGCGGACGAAGAAGTTCTACGGCGCGGTATTCGGCTGGACGTTTGTGGACTATGGGCCGGACTATGTAAGCTTCCAGGGGGCCGGCATTGACGGCGGGTTCGTCAAGAGCGAGCCGGGCAATATTGGTCCAGGGGGGCCGGGGAAGTTTGCTCCGCTGGTTGTGCTCTACTCTGCGGATCTTGCGGCCACGGAGATCGCGGTCAGGATGGAAGGCGGCGGCGTGGTGGTGCCCACGTTCGAGTTTCCCGGCGGACGGCGGTTCCACTTCTCCGATGGGGTGGGGAATGTGCTGGCGGTGTGGTCGGAGTGAAAGGCGGTGGACAGTGATCAGTTGTCAGTATCCCAGGTCTCAAAGGCGAGACCTGGGGCACCCAGGCTGGGTTGGGTGGTGGTGCGACGGAAGAACGAAAAGCAGGTCCTTCGACTCCGCTGAAGTACGCTTCGCTCAGGATGACAGTCTCAGACCAGAGCTCAGGATGACAGCCTCAGACGAGATCAGAGAAACGCAAACTGCCAGAGAACTCCTAGTTCACAGTCGGCGGCAACATGAAGGGCTTGCGGGGCCCAAGTTCTTCGCGGACCAGCGTTAAGCCGAGGATGCAGCGCTCAAAGCGGTCGGAGAGGCGCGCAAACAGCGGGGCCTCCTGCTCATACTCGAATAGGTTGAACTGGCTGACGATGTAGTAGCTTTCCTTCCCGGCGTGGATGAGTTCGCTCAAGCTGGGCTGACGATGGCGATGGCGGCGATCGGAGGCCATGGCCTCGGGATACATGCCGGCGACGAACAGAGCGTAATCGCCAATGTGTTTGCGGAGGGCGCGCTCGGCGTCGAAAGATGGCGCGGTGCCGTGGACGGGATCGGCGGCATTGATCATTTCTGTCAGCCCATCGATGGGGTGGCCAGCCTCGTCGCGCACCTGATAGAGGTTGTCAGCCTCGGAAAATTCGCAAAGCAAATGGGCGACATACGAGGTGACCTGGGGATCGTTGAGTCCCAGCTTGCCTTCGTAACTGTTGCGAACCGCCTGCTGAAAGAAGGGTTCGAGTGGATGAGTATGTTCCTGCATACACGCCTCCCCTGGCTGCACGCAGCAGCCGGCATGCTCTGAGGCGATGGCTGGCTGCTCGTAGAGTTCAGCCCCGGGCGGACCGGCCACTGCCAACTTTACTTGCTGTAACACCGAGATTATCGGATTTGTTTCTTTCTTGCGCAGGAAAGGGTGAACTTTTTTGAACGATGGGTACTCGAATGTGCACGGGGCGAACCGATGATGGAAGGCCTCCTAAAACGGGAAGGGCAGCCGCATTGGCTGCCCTTCTCACTTTATTAGCCTGCGGTGGTCACACAGCCGCTGGGGTTCGGGACTCGAGTTCGGCCAGGCGCTTGGCGAGCAGGGATTCAAGCTTAACGAGCGCAGCCGAGAAGCCTTCAATGCCCTCCTTCAGCTTGTCCGTGGCCATGCGATCGGCGGCATGCATTGCGTCAAACGTCGCTTTGTCGACATCGATTTTGACGATCACCATCGTCTTGGCCACTTCGGGGTCGAGCTTGCGCGGCAGATCGCCCTGGGTGGTTTCAAGCTCGCCGAGCAGTTGCGGGGAAATGGTGAGCAGGTCGCTGCCGGCAAGCTCCTCGATTTCGCCGATGTTGCGGAAGCTGGCACCCATGACCTGGGTCTTGTAGCCGAATTTCTTGTAGTAGTTGTAAACCTTGGTCACGGATTGGACGCCTGGATCATCGGCGCCTTGGTAGTCCTTGCCGGTGTCTTTCTTGTACCAGTCGAGGATGCGGCCGACGAAGGGCGAAACGAGCGTGACGCCTGCGTCCGCTGCTGCAATGGCCTGGTGGAGGCCGAACAGGAGAGTAAGGTTGCAGTGGATGCCTTCCTTCTCCAAGACTTCCGCGGCGCGAATGCCTTCCCAAGTAGAGGCGATCTTGATGAGGATGCGTTCGCGACCGATGCCGGCATGGTCGTATTGGGCGATGATGGCGCGGCCCTGCTCAATGGTGGCGTGGGTGTCGTAGGAGAGGCGTGCGTCCACTTCGGTGGAGACGCGGCCGGGAACGATGGCGAGAATCTTTTTACCGAAGGCGATGGCCAGATGCTGGAATGCGAGGTTGGCTACGTCTTTGTCAGTGGCCCCGCCGCCGAGCTCTTCACGAGCATCCTTCAGCACGCCGTCGACAATGGGCTGGTACTGCGGCAACTGCGCGGCGGCGGTGATGAGCGAGGGATTGGTGGTGGCGTCCTGGGGTCGGAACTCTTCCATGGCTTCAATGTCGCCGGTGTCGGCGACCACCACGGTGTACTGGCGCAACTGTTCGAGTAGATTCTGCGGCATGATTCCTCCTCCTTGGGGAAGGGCGGCCCGTAATAGAGCCATTCGGGTCCAGTGTACAGCTATTTCAGATGCGAGAAATGAAGGTACGGTGCATTTGGAGCGTTCCCGGGCTTAATTCGGGTCAGGCTGGAAGGTGTTGACGAGGACGCCGAGACCGGGGATGGAGACTTCGACGCGGTCGCCGGGAGCGAGTGGGCCAACGCCGGCCGGGGTTCCGGTAAGGATGAGGTCGCCCGGCTCAAGCGTAATGGCTGCTGTGATATAGCTGAGCAGGGCGGGGATGGAGAAAATGAAATCGATGGTTGATCCGTGCTGGCGGAGGTCGCCGTTGACGCGGGTTTCGACGGTGAGGCCGGCTTCCGGGTCCACTTCATCGCTGACGATGGGGCCAACGGGGCAGAAGGTGTCAAAGCCTTTGGCGCGGGTCCACTGGGCTTCTTTCTTTTGCAGGTCGCGGGCAGTGACGTCATTCGCAATGGTGTAGCCGCGGACCAGGGAGCGCCAGGCAATTTTGTTGTTTGGATCGTGGGCCAGTTTGGTGGTTCGGCGGCCGACGACCAGGGCCAGTTCGCCTTCGAAGTCCACGCGGGCCGAGGCTTCCGGCATGCGCACAACCCCACCCGGCGCAAGCAGAGACGAGGGCGGCTTGAAAAAGAGCAGCGGCTCGGTTGGAACTTCGTTGCCCAGTTCTTTGGCGTGGTCGCGGTAGTTGCGGCCCACGCAAATGATCTTGGAAGGCGTGACGGGGGGCAACAGGTCGACCGCGGAGAGCGGCATGGGTTCGAAGCTAAAGCTGAACGACGAGGCGCGGTGGTGGATGAGGCGGAAGGACAGATCCTCTTCGGGGGCGCTGGTGAGATCGACGATCCAGGGCTGGCCAGCACGATCCTCGACGGCGCCGTAGTGGGGCTGGCCGTCGAGCAAAAAGCGGCAGTATTTCATGGGAGGTCCTTTTCGGGTGATTCGGAATCTGTTATTCAACCCAGCGTTCGATGCTTCCAAATGTTCATCGAAGCGCAAGACCCATCTTAAAGAACCACGCCGGGGGAATATGCTGAAAATGTAAGATGGAGGCACAAGGAACTACCCCATGCCCGCTACTGCTGTTCCAGTCTCTAAGCCTATCCTGGACTCGCCCCGTCGCCTGGCCCTCAGTCAGCTTGCGCCCGGTACTGTCCAATCGGAGATCCGCGCCATGACCGCGGAGTGCGACCGCATCGGCGGTATCAACCTCGCCCAGGGCGTGTGCGATACGCCTGTCCCTGTGCCGGTCGAGGAAGCCGCCATTCAATCTATCCGCGACGGACACAACATCTACACGCGCATGGACGGGATTGCCCGGCTCCGCGCCGCGATTGCCGCAAAGCAGCAACGCGATTACGGGCTGGAGTACGATCCTGAAACCGAAGTGCTGGTGGCCTCGGGCGCCACAGCGGGCTTCCACGCCGCGTGCATGGCTCTGCTCGACCCCGGTGACGATGTTCTGGTCTTCGAGCCCTTTTACGGCTACCACGTTTCAACGCTCAAATCGATGCGCATTAACCCGGTCCTCGTTCCTCTCGCCGAACCGGACTGGGACCTGGACATTGACGCGCTCAAAAAGTCTGTTACTCCGAAGACACGCGCGATCGTTCTCAATACGCCATCGAACCCCGGCGGCAAGGTCTTCACGCTTGCCGAAACTGAGGCCATCGCTCAAGTCTGCATTGAGCACGATCTTTTTCTCTTTACAGATGAGATTTACGAGTACTTCGTCTATGACGGCGCCCGCCACATTTCTGCCGCCACGTTGCCAGGAATGAGGGAGCGCACGATTGTGATATCCGGCTTTTCGAAGACTTTCTCGGTGACAGGTTGGCGTTTGGGATATGTCACCGCGGACAAGAAGTGGATGGGCGCCATGAGTTACTTCCATGACCTGACTTATGTTTGTGCGCCTTCCCCTTTTCAGCACGGCGCAGCCGCAGGACTCGAGCAACTGCCGCCCAGTTTCTACGCTGAGTTAGCCGCCAACCATCGAGACAAGCGCACCCGTATGTTATCGGCGCTTAGTGACGCCGGCCTGACTCCAAGCATCCCCGCCGGCGCCTATTACGTGTTAGCCGACGCCACAAAAATCACCGGTAAGACCGCGGCGGAAAAGGCACGCCACTTACTGGCAGTTACCTGCGTGGCGGCGGTCGCGGGCAGCGCCTTCTTCCGGCCTGGACGCGGCGAGAATCTGCTCCGCTTCTGCTTCGCGAAAATAGACCGGGACCTGGATCAAGCCTGCGAACGCCTGCGCAAGTCATAGCCCTTTAGCCAATCAGGCGAATGGGCACGACGTTGCGTTGGAAATGCAACATGGAGGCAACTTATGGCAATTCAAGAGCATCAGGAGGCCTTGTCGTACGTCACAGGATTTGCCGGTCTCGCTTTGTTTTGGTTCATTCTTCTCATCGCCACAGGGAAGCATCCCTGGGCACTGGTGATGGGGGAGGACGGACGACGCAGCACAAGCAAGTTTCAGATGCTGGTTTGGACTGCCGCCGTAGTATTTGCGTTTTTGGCCATTTACTTCATTCGATTCATTAATGGATCGCAGGAATTACCGACGGTTCCCACCCACCTGCTGATCGCCATGGGTATCAGCGTTGCGACCGCGGTATCCGCCAAATCCATTGCCGTGACATCGCAGGCCAAGAGCGACGCGGCAACCGCCGCCGCAAACATAGCCGTTGCCGCGGCAGCAACTGCTGGTGTGCAGGTTGTTACCCCGTCTTCTGCGCCCACGCCCGACCAAAGCGGCATACTCGCCGACGATTCAGGCTCGCCGGATTTGGGGAAGGTGCAACTTGTGCTGTGGACGTTGATCGCCGTCGGAGTCTTCTTGTCTCAGGTCGTTGACCTTCTCCACTATCCCGGACACTGCCCTCCTGGCGCCAACAGCCCTTGCACCGTTGGCAATATGGGCCTACCCGATATTAGCCAAACGCTCATGATCCTGATGGGCCTGGGCCATGGCGCGTATATCGGAAAGAAGATTGCGGAAAGCTAGATTCCAGAACTTCGATTTCTTCGGCCCATATCTGAAAGCCGGACAACCATGGCTGCTAAATTGGTTGCGACTCGCGGATCCGAATGCTTCGTTCTTGAACTCCCTGTCATAAGGAGGTGCACATGCCAAGTCCTTGCCGAATCACACCCGGGTCGCCTTTCGTTGTCGCATCAAGCCCGACACCCGTGAACTGCATCCTTTTCAACGCGCCCGCCGGAACCGAGATCACTGCAGTCACATCGGTCAATCATGCTACCGGCAAGGCCACAACGATAAAGCCCGCAGCCGACGGGCAGAGCTTCCAGCTGCCTATCGACACGCCAGGGCTTTTTGTGGTCAATGGGACTGTGAACCAGACCGGCGGTGTAATTGTCCATATTGTCGAGGACTGTCCCAGCCATACAACCCTGCTTTGGATTGCCGACAAGACCGACAACTTCGTGCTCCAGGTGAATTAATCCATGATAGATATGCAGACCATTAAGCTGGCTTTCGTTCTAATCGTCTCTTACTCTCTGCTTGGAGTAAGTCTTGGGCATTCGCAATCCGTTCGGCCCGACCCAGCGCAACCGCTGGATTGCAGGACGATTTTTCAGAGGGTATGGGCTGACAAACCGAATAATACTCCGGATAGCTTCATCATTGAGTTGGAGCATGCCCTCTCGCCGGCTGCACAGGAAGGTGCCTGTGGCACGGCGTACCTGAATGCCTTAAAGGAGTCACGCGAAACAGCCCTGGACTTATACAAGCCCGCCCGCAAGAGCATTTTTGCAGCGCTTGAAAACTACTCGACGCAGCAGCAGACGTCTACGAACTCATCGACCGCAAGCGTCAGCCCCACGTCCAAGGTAACTGGCCTCTCTGGGATCGCTGAAGAGTTCAGCGGCGTCAGTCTCAGTTCGGGCACCAGCGCTCTCACCTTTCAATTCGCGCCCGGGAGTATGCTGAGCCACCTCGAGGGCGAAAGCATAATTCTTCCCTGTTCTCCCGTTCTGCTTATCAAGAGCAATTGTGTCTCTGGGGCCTGGCAGACTTTTGCAGAAAGGCTAACGCTATCCATTTCCACAAACACTTCCGCCGCCGCGCAATCGATCAAGGGCACGGCCCCCTCGGTGAGTTCCGGGTCAACTTCGACGCTGGCAACGCTCACGAATGCGGGGTCGACAGAACCCGCGTTCGGAGGTTTTGGAGTCAAAATCACTGCGTTGTACCAGGAAGATAAGAGCCAAAAACCCAGCACCTCTGCGGCCTCTCAGAAGCTTGATGCAGCCTTGTCCAAGGCTTCCGCGGAATATGCAAATGCTCTTATTTCCTGCTCTGCCTTCGACACCGAAGCTCACATGGTAGCGTCAGCTCTGGCGACGCAGAGCGACGAAGTTGCATACCTTCAGTTGCTCCAAACCAATTACCCCCTGCTTGGTTTGGCTCTTTCGAGCTGCCTGAACGGGAACAAGAACCTGGTGGGAGACGTGCAGGACTTTCTTGCTTCTGTACTCCTAGAGACTGCGGCTGGCCAAGACTTGACGGCCGGTAAGACACCGATGCTGGGGTTTGAGTACGATCTGAACACACCGCAGAATCAACCCTCGTATTCGAGCCTGAAGGGCAATTTTTCGTGGGCTCTTTCTGGAAACTCCAAATCGAAGAGCACGGATGGAGCTAACCCTTGCAAAGGAAATCAAGCTCG
>Ga0206795_1068_pt1 | contig 21704 bp, 24 predicted proteins | sample Alteio_BWOrgCont_71_FD_152872 | JGI IMG/M metagenome (GOLD analysis project Ga0206795, IMG submission 152872) | Enriched cells from forest soil in Barre Woods Harvard Forest LTER site, Petersham, Massachusetts, United States -... | ecosystem: Environmental > Terrestrial > Soil > Temperate forest >... | reverse complement strand
GCCGAGCATCGCATAACCTGATGTTGTTAATTTAATGCCTGCATCAGGATAAGGATGGTTAGGTGTGACTGTCGTCAGGGACAGGTTGAGTGCGGAAGCAGAGTATTTTTGGCAAGTGATCGCAGCGGTTCCGTTGAGGCATAAATCAAAGCTAATATTACTTGCAACCCCAGTGGCAGAAACATTAAAAAAGGGTGCTTCGTTTGTGTTCAATGCAAAGATCTGCTGCGGCAATAAGATAAAAATAATTAATAGTGAAATTCGTTTCATTCCATGTTCCTATCTATTCATGTATTAATGAGATTTCCACAGTTTAGCACTATTTCCTACAGCCATTCTGAAATCAAAGTCAGCATTTTTTTGGCTAATCATTTTTGGATTGCTTGGTCAGGTGAAATTCTCTTGTTGCTTAATACCCCTGATTTCCCAAGATGTGTTAATTCACTTTTCATGTTATAGTACGCAACTTTAAGGGTAAGGATGCTCTATGAACGTTAATCACAGTTACACACTTAAAGTTCTCTTGTTGGCTTCCGTTTTTTCGGGAAGCGCATGGGCAGCTAATCCTTCCCTTTGGAATAACGTTGAGATCTCAGGAGCGGGTGGTGTGAACTGGCTCAATACAGAAAACACGCATCTTGATATTACCCCTTATGAAACAGATAGCCTTCACGTCAACAATACTTCAGTGGATGGCGCGTGGAAAGCCGGGATTGGATATTATCTTTTCGCGAATCATTTATTGGTTGAATTAAACGTTTACGGAGCTTCAAACACTGTAGATGGTAATGTTTGGCAATATGAGCTGCCGCAATTCAGTAATTACACTTTTAGCGCACCTATTTCAAGCACACGTTTGATGTTGGATTTTAAACCCAATCTTATGACATGGAACAAGCTGACGCCTTATTTGATATTAGGTGTGGGCGCTACTTGGAACACGGCATCTTATAAAGAAGAGGCTAATGCTGGCATTGATGCGAGCAGTGCGCGTTCGTTGTCAGACAACACGCAAGCGCAGTTAGCGTGGGATGTGGGCGCGGGTCTTAGTTATGCTTTGACAGAACGTCTGAGCGTCACGGGAGAATATGTTTATGCATTTTTAGGAGAGGCTACTCCTCAAAGTAATGACACTGTTATGGCTGCACCGAATTTTTCATATCAAATACAAAGTCTGCTTTTTGGGCTTAGTTTTAGACTTTAAACACAAGGATATCTTTACATGAAATGGATTTCATTTTTGGGTTTAGTGGGCGTATTGATTTCTCCTGTGTTACTTGCTGTAGAACCTGTGACGATGTCAGGGCCTGTTCCACCGATAGCATCAACGTATGTGAGCAATGCTTCCAATACAGTAATTTACACGATAACGAATAACGTTCCTAATCCGCTGCCTTTGACTGTAAGCGGCATTTCAAATGGCGTTACACGCACGAGTGTTGCAAATGATTGTGGGAATACACTGCCTGCGGGGCCGTCCACATGTAACATTGGCATTGCGATCAGCACAACAACAGCACAGGTTGGAAAGACGATAAACCAAACATTGGTCATCAATTACGAAGGACGAACAACGTTAACGAGTCCTATTACATTTTCTGTCATACAGCTTTTTGCTTATGTGTCATCTTCCCCGAGTGCTACGACGATAAACAAATTTTCCTTAGATCCAACTTCTGGGCAGTTCGACATCAATACGGTTGCTTACACGGCTGTGTCGGGCCAACATTTTGGGGAATTAACATTTGCGACAGTAGGCGGAGTTCAATATGCGTATGTTCTCGATCAGAATGGATTTGTATACAAGTGTGATATTGCTGGCAATGGGGATTTTAGCAGTTGCACGGCCACACCGCTAAGTCCTCCCAGCTGGGCACCGTATTCAATCGCTTTTACAAAGATGGGTGGCGTGCAATATGCTTATGTAGCCGATATTAATAATAACTTTATATATCAATGCTCTTTGAATGTGGGTGGCTCGTCTAATGGAACGTTTAATAGTTGTGTATCCGCTTCAGCAGCGCTACCGCCATCCTTTTCCTTTGATGCCCCGTATGGAATTGGTTTTGCAACGATAGATGGCGTGCAATATGCTTATGTAGCTGATGCGGGTAATGGCGGTGGTACGGCTGGTTTTGTTTATCAGTGTACTTTAGATACCAGCGGATTTTTGACTTCATGCACTGCGCAGACGGACCCAGGTAGTTCTCCAGGTTGGATTCCATATGCCGTTAATTTCGCAACCAGTGGTGGGAAGCAATATGCTTATGTCAGCGATAATGGCAATAGTGGTGTTGGGCATGTATATCTGTGCACTTTGACAGTAGGTGGCACATTTAATGGATCTTTTGAATCCTGCTCCGCAACGCCGACGTCGAGTGTTCCAAGCCCCAATGTTCCGTCAAACATGGCCTTCGCAACGATTGATGGGACGCAATACGCTTATGTAGCCAATTATCAAGGCGGTATCGGTGGAATGTACGTGTGTACAGTGGATAGTAATGGAACATTCTCTAACTGTAATGTGACAACAGGTTCACCACCCATCACTGGTTGGACACCTGTTTGCGTTGCATTGGGGCTATGAAAATGGATGCTTAAATACTAGATCAATCTACACATATAATCTCACGATTTGAATACTAGTATAAGAATACTTCCCTTCAAATTGTTCGTATATAGGTTGTAGTCTTTGATCTTCTGATTTTTTTAATGCAGAAAAAATGATATCAAAGTCAATCTTTGCAATTTCATTTTTTAAGCTTTCCATGAAGGCTCGGTCAATCAGTTCTAATCCTTTGAGTTTTTGTATATGGCTGATGATTGTTCCAATGGTTAATCCTCTTTTCTCAGCGACTGTCTCAATGGATTGAGTTTCTTTAAGCAATTCCATCGTGGTGATATGCGTAAGCTGTTTTGTTTTTTTATTTTTATGATTTCTTTCTTTTTCACTTTTCTTGGTCTTGTCGCCTTCGAAGCGTTCTATGAGCGTTTTTTGTTGGAACTTTGCCTTTTCAATGTCAGAAAAAGTTTGTAGGTATATCAGTGCATCAGCCGAGCTATCTTTGAAAACTTTATCTTGTTGAAGAATTTTGGGATGAACGGTTAATGCGATTTCATTCAGATTCATCAGTTTCAAACCATTTAAGCTGCGCACTCGTGATAATGCGACATAGCCCATGCCTGGTTCGAAAGCATCGCCCAAGTCTATTTCTGCTGCATCCAATGTCATGCCTTGGCTTTTATGAATGGTAATTGCCCAAGCAAGGCGCAGCGGCACTTGTGTAATGGTTGCACGTACGACGCCATTATCTTCATACTTCCATTCTTCAGCTTCTGCAATAATGATGTGATTGTCATAAGTTTTGACAATGGGCCAGCCTTCATCTTTATCAAAACCAACGACGACGCTGCGGGTGCCATTGACATATCTCCCTGAAATATCATTTTTAATGAACATCACTTCAGCGCCAATTTTTAGCTTTAATTGTTCCAGCGCGAGACAGCTTTTTTTCAATCCTTCTACGGTAAGGCCGAAGCCTTCGGATTCCATCCGAAATATTTTTTCTTGTCCTTTCAACGTAGAAAGTTCCTGGTCATTAATACTGTCCACATTCACATTGCGCGAATATAATTTTGTTGCTTTAGTCGTACCTTCCGGTTCCTTTTTGTAGCGAGTACGCAGTGGGACTTTTGTATGTTCACCGGCGGTGCCAGCGCGTATATCATTCAAAATGGATAGCAAGGGATCATTACCTTGGCGATGCTGCTCATGCAAATAGCAAACATGGAATTCTCCATCTTCCCAAGCAGAGCCTTCGAATGCAAACTGAGTATCCTCTCTGGAAGAACCCGATGATACTGGCGGTAATTGGAAAAAATCGCCACATAAAATAATTTGCATCCCACCAAAAGCGTCGTCACTATTGAGCATGTGTCGTGCAATCGTATCCACCATATCCAGCTGATGTTTATGCAGCATGGATATCTCATCGATGATCAACACCTTAGTTTTTTGGTAATTACGTTTTATACGGCTATTTGATTCTAGCTTCTCTAAATCTTTGCGAGTAAGGCTATCGTTCACTCCTATGCCTGACCATGAATGTAGGGTAACACCCTGCAAATGGGTTGCGGCGATGCCTGTCGAGGCGGTCACGGCAACCACGACATTGTTTTCTTTAAGATAGTGAATATATTTATTTAACAAATAGGTTTTGCCAGAGCCTGCAGCACCGGTCAGGAAAATATTTTTCCCCATTTTCAATAAATCAAGCGCTTCATCTTGTTGCATAATGTTGTTCTACTTTTTGAAAGGGTGATGAGTGTAATACTATCATGAACAGCTAACAAATGGATGTTCTATATGTATATTTTCTTGCAAAGTGCCACCGGGCTCGTAGGGGCAAATAAGTGATTAAAAAGCGCATAGGCGATAGCCTATGTGCTTTTTAATCACATTTGCCCGTCGTGCGCCAGCACGGAAATTTTTTACCGCTGAGCATAATTGAGATCTCCGGGCAAATGTGATTAAAAAGTATGTGCAGCTTACGCTACACATACTTTTCAATCACTTATTTGCCCCTACGGACCCTGTGGCTTTCCGCAAGATCACAAAAGAGATATATAAACATGTGAGCTTGAGTTGATGGTCCCACTGCATTCGCGATTCGCGAATAGCGAATGGTTATAGGGGAAAACATCTTTCGCTTCTCCTTCAAACGAGCTCGCCCAATCCTCGACGTCATCCCGGAAATAATCTGTCTACGGAGGGTTATTGAAAACTGAATTATCACAGATTATTATCCGGGACCCAGCCGCATTCTATATTCTTGATTCTAGAATATGGAATAGACTGTCTGCACATGCAAATCGGTATCTTTTGATAGCTTATGCTTGCAAAGAATGGATCGTTTGCTTGCTCAGCTCTTCAATCGATTCGATTGAGATATCAAAATCAGCAGGATCCTGCATTTCATATACCATCGCATCAATGAAACTCTGATATCTGGATTTCCATATTGATTTTTTTTTTAACAAACTGATAGACTGCTGAATTTCCCCGATGGGGTTTGTAGCATATTCGGGATGCTGATTTTTGAACTGTTGCCCATCTTGCAATACGATAGTTTTTGCCAATCCAAAAAAATCCTCATCAATCTTATCCGCCTGTTTTATTGCTCTGAGGTCATAAAGATGTCGAATAAGTGTTGCATCATCTGGATCATATGCCCGCTCAATCGCAGAAATTCGTCTTGTCAGGGCAACCCATTTTTCAATCGCTGTTTCATTAACGGAAATACAGTTTATAACTGAAGCAGGTGAGAAGTTGACTTGTGTGATTGTATCCTCAATGATGGATTTGATTCCCAAGCCTTTCGTCGGTAATCTAGCCTCAGATAAAGTGAATTCCAAAAGAAGATGCGGACGCAACACTTCATTTGAAGCAAATAGCGCTGGGTATGTCAATTCAATGCGCATGTATTTGCCTTCATTACGGACAGCGCTGTTTGTTATTGTTATACCAGGGAAACTAATCGATTCAGTGATTTGGCTTCTAAATTCTTTGAGCATTTTTAGAAAGCGGGTTTTGCTGGATACTTCCGTACCTTTGAATACGACTTTAAAATCGACATCTTCTGACATGCGCTTCACAAGTCTGTGCGCTTTTGCAAGGCATGTGCCGCCTGCAAATATGAGCTGGAAATGTTCATTTTCAATCCCTGCTAAGGAATGAATGATTTGGGTTACGTAGAAGTCTTTTTCGATCACTGCCGCTGACAATCCCAGCTGTAATTGGGTGGCTACAATGAGATCACTCAATTCATTTCTATTTAGCATTTATTTCATTCTCAAAAATCAATTTAATACTTTTATAACCAATTTTACGTCTGCAACGGTTTTTTAATCGAACAATGTTTTTAACAGGAATCTGTGTAGACTTCCCTGCATTGTATTCTTGTTCTGCGCTGCCAGGCTGATAAGCAATACCTAATCGGTTTAGAGCTTCTCTGAGCGTAGAGTCTACACCATTTTTGATAAGAGGAATATCAGAATATTTAGACATGTAAGACTTGGCGTAAACACCTGTCCCAATTTTGACCAATTTTTTATTATCGATGAGTTTATTTAATACGCGACTGATTTGTCGATATGAACCAAGATCCTCAAAGTCTGCGCGCAATACAACATTGCCTCGAATCTTTGATAATCTATTAAGGACCTTATATTCTAAGCTTTCTTCATATATTACTTTCATGTGGAATCGCCAATTTGGGACATATAAATATTATAGCATAAACAGACAAATTCGCCAAAGTAGGACATTTAATTTTGTTAAACTATTGATAATTAATATAAAATCGAATTGAATTTGGTTGAGGTGGCGTCAATCATACTAAGGCGCTAATTTACTGATTTTAAAATACTAAATCAATATGACATTTGAATAGGCCCCCAAAAAGGCCCCCTGTTGATCGGATTAATGAGATTTTTATAGTGAATACGAGGGCATTCTAGGCTGTAAGTCTTGCTTTTGGTGCCCGTAGGTATGGTATAGTCCCGACTTCTTTATTTTGGGATGTTGTATCTATGCCTGAACCCATTGTTGCTGTTGCCACTGTGAACTATGCCGCCGAGTTATGGCGATTAGATTTGGCATCGAGTTTATTAACCGCAGTCGGACTATTGACAGCCTTTGCCGGTACATTCGGTTATTTAAATATAAAAAGCTCCTCTAAAAGAACAGCTAAAAGAGTCTCAACAAAAGTTGCTAGAGAAGAGGCAGAAAGGGCAGCAAATCTGTATTTACAGGAGCATTTGCCTGCTATGATTTCTGAATATGATGATTTCATTAAAAATCAGATAAATGCATCTGTTGCAGATAATATTGCAGGCGCACAGGAGGACTCAGGTAATGACAATAATTAATCCATTTGCGATTATTAATGAGCATAGGGAGCGTGCACCCGTAGAAATCAAAGAAATTTTAAAAAAACTAGGCATAGTGGTTCGTGAGGTGGATTTCGACCGTTCGATTTCGGGGTCAATAGAAAAATCTGATGATGGAACATTTATAATTTCCGTTAACTCGGCCGATTCTCTGACACGGAAAAGATTTACGATGGCGCATGAATTGGGGCATTATATATTGCATCGCGATAAAATCGGAAATGGTATAACAGATAATCGTCTGTATCGTGCATCTAATGCAAATTACTATATAGGCAATAAAGAAGAGACTCAGGCAAATCAGTTTGCCGCAAATCTTCTTATGCCAAAAGAATTAATTGAGTCCTTGAGATTAAAGGGATATACAGAACCAGCAGATCTCGCGGCGTTGTTGTTAGTTTCCTTGCAAGCATTAACTATTAGACTCTCGGTTCTTTAGGCGCGTTGCCATTGTGCACACAAGGCTATTGCATGCTCCTTTCCCATGGTTCATATGGTTTCCTGTTGTTAAAAATAGCAAAGAAACCCACTTAAGTAATGACTGGAAATGCCGATACGATATGTGTCTATATCAGGCAAGGAAAAGTGATGAGTGTTTCGATGTTTAAAAAGCATAGGAAAATACTGTTGTGGTTAATTTTAGCCGCCGTTATTATTGTTGCTATGAGTTCTGGGCATTTCTTCTTCAGGATAATGATACCAACATTTGCTGGGTCGGCGGCTGGTGCATGGGTGGCCTGGATGCTTTTCAAAATTGATAAAGAACAGATGTACATCAAAAACTCTAAGAATGTTTTATTGGTTCTGGGTATGCAGATGAACAGATTTGAGGGTATTCGAAAGTGTTTTGCATCATATGATTTAGATTTTGAAAAGAACAGAAAATTACCGCCTGAGTTTCGTATTGGTAAGTCAGAATGGAGGTTGTCTAGAAATGAAATAGTAGGTTTCCATGGTAAGGGGGATGAGGAGAATATTCACATCATGTGTGATTTGATGTTTTTGTCTAAGGATTATGATGATCTGTTTTTATCGATCAGAGACTACAATAAAATGATAATACAAAAGAATAAAACAGGAGAGCTTGATTTTACACGTGCGGAACAAGATGTTCAGGAAGCTTTTTTTAAAGCCATTCTTAGCCGGCTTGAGAAGCTTGATTTTCAGTCTAATTGCGATAGGCTTTATGATTATCTGAGTAAAACATTTCCAAATGAAATATTTCCAAAGCTGACTGTCCTTAAGTGATTTTATTCAGAGCCTTCTCTTTCTGGAGGTCTTATCCCGTTCTCTCTAGCCATCTTGTGATGCTCAATCTCAGATAGTTCCTCCTCAATTTCTGATGGATTAGCTATTAGATTGATCGCTGTATCCTCATTGACTTTGATATCTTCCTTGTCAAGTTCCGATAAGGTTATACCAAGATCATTCAATCGAGCTGATAGTGGCGGGTGGCTGTCGGTCGGGTGAGATGTGCTACTTGATTCAACATCACTTTTGATTCTTTCGAATGGGATATGCGAAGATACGCCGCAGAAGAAGGTGGATATATTGATTATTTGCTTACCATCAGATAAAGCTTCCTTCATTTTTTTCTCAGTGAAATGCCATGCATAGATAAACATATGGGTTTTAAGCAATGCTTGAGCCATTATTGATGGTGAAGTGATTTTTGCACCTAGTTCGTCTGCTTTTAGTTCGCGGGCTCTGCCTATACTCTTTTCGGCCTTTTCGAAAACCGAAATAAATAAATTCATAAATATCATAGAAGGCAGAAAAGCCAAACTGGCAATACCATTGTCGCTTTCTGAGTCCGAAGAATGTTGAAGTGTATGCAGTGTTTCGATTGAACCTCGATAAATGGGGTAAAACTTTTTTGACCATAAAGTATCGTTACCTACGAAATGACCCATTTCATGGCCAATGATCGCGCTTAGCTCTTCTTTCCCAATTACCCGGCAAAATGGCAGGGATAAATATAAGCTTTTACCTTTCACCTTTCCATCAAGGCAATTGACAGTTGCCTCTGTGACAAAGAAATTCGGATTCATTCCAACAATAATTGTTTGAGGAGGTGTTGTTGCTGTTTGCTTTGCAATGCTTTCAACGAATTGCCATACTTGCGGCTGGTCATCTTTCGATATTGATTTTCCTACAACAAATGCTTCGGCGCTTTTTATTGGTGTAAGAGCTTTGCGACATACAGAAAGTGCAGCAAGGATCGACACAAGTCCAAGTGCTGCAATCAGTCCAAAGTGGACTCTACCAATATAAAAGGCTTCAGCAAGATAGATGCTGTAAACAAGAATTGCTGCATTCGCTACGACTAAGGCAGCGGATGATATTTGAGAGATCAATAGACCTGGTCTGAATAAATAGAACAAAGCTATTCTTTGTTTTTGCGCGATTTTCCCAGCAATATATATTAAAGCCAATGCAAGGATCGAGAATTTCAGTGTTAGGAGAGACCAGTCGCCCAAGAGTTTGCTTCGTTCATATTCTTGGCAAAATGCCCTTAATCCATTAGCATCTGGGGCTAGTCGTGAGCAGGTATTTTCTATGCTCATTCTTTTTAGAATTTCATTTTTTTGATATTGCTCTGTAAGTCCCTTTTCAGTGGCAAGTTCGAGAACAACTTCCGTATGCTGTTTTTCGAATCCTTTAGACACGAGCGCACTCACCGTCAGACCGAGAAGTGGTACAAATGCAAAGAAAGCAAGTTGGATCAGCCACGTTTTAAGATGCTTCATTATTTATCCCGCCATAATAGTTAATCGAGTTCATGCTGCTTGGTGCCTTATCCCGAATTCCCTATCATATTGAAATAAAACAACATTCAATTTTCTTGACTGGTCAAAAAATATACAGCCCCTATACTAAGGAAGTCTTAGTATCTTGTCAAGCAAAAAACTAAGACCCTCTTAGTCTACTTATGGATATTAAGGCTGAGAATATTGTGGCAAGGAAATCCCCGATTAGTAAACGTCTAAAAGAGGCACGGCTGGAAAGTGGCATATCGCAGAAGCAGCTTGGTATTTCTGCCGGTATTGACGAGTTTGTGGCTAGCTCAAGGATGAATCAGTATGAAACGGGCAAGCATAGCCCCGATTTCGTAATTCTCCAACAAATTGCTAAAGTCCTGAAATTGCCTGTTTCCTACTTCTATACGCCCGATAATGAGCTTGCGGCCCTCATCAAGGGCTATGGAAGGTTAACAACCCCAAAAAAAGAGCAGCTTATACGTTTTTTTGAGAAGTTGCAGGGATAAACCCTATATTGTTTCTTTGTGTAGCCTTTTGACAATTTCAGCTAACCTTGCTGTTGATTCATCATCATCCATGACTTCTTGTTCTTCCTTTTTACATAAGACACAAAGCTCTAAAACCAATTTTAAGCTGTCCATGTTGATTTCTTCTTGCTCAGCTAGGGTATTTAATAAAGCCCGTCTGAAGAGCTTTAAGCTGCCTGGAAGAGTGGTATCGACGCTGGGTAGAGAAATAGTCGGTGCTTCGTTTTTCAATTTTGGGATGAGGCGCTCTATACAAAGACGAAGGGCATTTGGTTCCCCCTGCTTGGCCTGCATTATCAAAGTTGTGATCAGTTCTTCAGCGTGTGGCTCAAGAAGCTTTGCCAGTTGGGTGCGGCGATTTAATGCACCTATCGGACGTCCATTAGGGTTGCCTGATTGACCCGGTTCATACTTCGACATATATTTCCTCACTTTGAGTGCCTGAAAAAATCCTGATACTAACAGTAGAAGCACAGATCCAAATGCATAATGGCAACGTTAATTACAACATAACAATTATAGCAAATTGATGATAAAAGCTCCTAAACGAAGTCGTGAATGTCGTGATGTCGTGTGCATAAAAGACATCACGACATTCACGACATGTATTCCCTAACTATCTTGCTGGTGGTTTTATCTCCCAGTAAACATGGCTCCCCCTTTTACCTATCGATCGGCATTGAATACCCATTTGCCGCAATGCTGGGGCTAATCGACGTAGCGTATCGGCAAAACCTTTGGGGGAGCGGGGCCATGATTCTGTATTGATTGGTTTATACATCTCCACAGCATGGAAAAGATCTTTGACGGTGATTTCAATTGGGCTTGGTTGCGTCTCGATCCAATCAAGGAATGCCAGTGCAACAGGACTTGCATCGATGGTTCGTGCAATTGATTCTTGCCTCGCTGCATTAAACTGCCTTAGGAAGGGCTCTGGGGTGCCCTCCATGACTTGAGCAATAGCCATCCCAAGATGAGCGAATTCAAGTAGCCTGGGTCGCTCTGCGGGCGGTAGTTCGATGGTATGAACAATAGACAAAGCTTTTGCGGCAATGTCGAGCAGTGCGCCTAATAGCTCCCCTTGAATCGTCTCGAAAACCTTGAGTAGTTCTCTCCCCTCTAGACGGTTTTCTATTACAGGCGTTTCTATGGAGATCGTGCGGTCAACAAGATCCTGAGATGTAACGGCGATGCTAATACCATTCAGCACAATAGGGCGCTTGACTTGTATCACTGATTCATCGGCATCACTATACAATTTACGCTTGGCATATCCTGCCCCCGTTGATAGAACGCAAAAGGCATCTTGCATTGCAGGTGAAAGGTGGCTGATGTTTTCATAACTTGCCAACCAGTTAACGCCGGCACAGACAAAAATGTCTTCAGGGGTTTTAGGTGCTGCACGCAGATCACTTGCATTCGGATCAATTAATCGGCGCAGAATTGTTTGTGTGGTGCTTTTAGCTGATCCTTGCTCCCCAAAAAACTCAAGAACAGGAAAGGGGGTATCTGGTCGAAAGCACTCAATTAACCATGCTAATACTAAGCATCGGCAATTTTCGGGAACATTTATTATTCCCCATAAGCTCGTAATATCTCCCCCTGATATCGGGATAGGCAATGGTCGCATCGTGTCTGGCCTTAAAAAGTAGACAGGTGGTTGATCTATGATGCTCCAACCTCCTGGCTTAAGCTCGATTGCATGACTTGAGCCTGGCTGTGCTAAATCAATGTAATAGCTTCCATCATGACTTGCAACACGAATATTTACTTCATGACATTCACCTTTGCTACGTGCCAACCCAGAGAGAGTATTAATCGCCTCACGTACCGATTGATCATGGGCAGACTTTTTGGTTTCCGAGAAGAAGCTAGACACGATCCAGTCTTTAAACCTCCTGCTTTCCAAGCGGTGGGTTTCCTGTGTAGATTTATACCTTGCGTACACATCCATATTCTTGTCATGGAATAGTTCAACTTGATCCAGTACAAAAGCTACAAGAATAGATGCCTGATTTTGTCTTTTTTCCCCTTCATCAATCTGATGTGTAGGTTCATCGGAAGGCACGATTTCTTGGCCTTTAACGATAGGCAGGTTTAGCAAAACATCGATAGTTGCATTGTTATTGAAGGTTAGCCAATCGAAAGCATCGCCTTTTGCCGGCAATGCTAATTTTTCGACATCTACAATCTGAACGCTGCAACCGAGTTGATTCAGGGCTCCACATGCATCTATTAAGTATTGTTGCCCAGGCTCATCATGATCAGGCCACCCTATGATCTTTCTGCCTGCAAGAGGTTGCCAGTCAGCGATATTTGCACTGGTAGCTCCGCCACTTGTGATAGCAAGGTACTGCTCATTTACACCTTGTGCTTTGAAAAAGCAGTTAAGTGCATCAACGACTTTTTCGCCTTCGACAATATATATTGTTGCCTCGGGGTATAAGGAAATCAGATACAGATCATATAGTGGCTTCAAGGAGCCTTGGGGTAATGCTGGTTCAGTCATTTCGAATTTTCCTGTTGTGTTCTGGAACATTGGACGAATAATTTTGCGACCGTCTGGGTGATCAAGGCGAAACCTGTAATACGATGGCTGACCCACAGTATCGCGATACACATAGAAACCCGCTGGCTTATATCCTTCCTTCATGTAACGCTGAGAAAAATGCCTTGCAGCATTTTTAGCGGCTTGAATGAGAGTTAGTATGTTATTCATTGCCTGCCTCCCATGCGCCTAGATCCTTGGCAGCTTCCACAAAACTTCGGCCAGTAGCTTGGCGATAGAAAGCGAGAATGTCTCCACCTTTAGCGCCGCAAGAGAAACAACGGAAATGTCCTGTGACTTGGTGCAAATGAAGGCTCGGACGTTTATCTTCATGAAAAGGACAGAGCATAGGCCAATACCCCTTCAGATTTGCTTTGCCTGGTTTGATTCCAAGCATATCCAGAACAGCGACAGGGTACGGCAATCTTTCCCTTCTGAAGCGATTTCGAGTGTTTGTTATGCTAGAATCATTTTGCTTAATATCGTAAGCCGCTTGGGCGTTTTGCGGACGCCCGGCGGTGAATTTACTACTTTGCATATCGCGCTCCTTCTTTACGGCTTTCTTGAATACGTTGTGTAAGCCAGTTTGCGATTTCTTCCTCTAACCATCCGACAGCTCTATCACCAAGAGATATTGGCGATGGGAATTCTCCTCGGCTAATTTTTAGATATATTGATGAGCGTGAAAGCCCTGTGCGCGCTTTAACTACCGGCAGCCTTAAAATACTTGATCTGGTCAAGTTGTTTGCGTTGTCTGTCATACAGAATCTCCTAGTGAACGTTATAAGTCGTTACTAGATTGTTGTATGGCAGGCGAAGAGGCGAAAGTTTTAGTGAGTTGCTTTTTTGTAAAAAAATGTTTTATATATCAATAAGAAGCGAGAAGCAAAGCGCCTAAAAAAAGCAAGCGATACATTGCCTGTGCTTTTACATGAATTGTGAATTGTTAGCGAACGGAAATTTGCCGCTCTATAGTAGCTGCGGTTATTTCTCCGCCATCATAGCTTTGAATATATTCAGGAGCATTCGTTTGGCAGTCCTTTAGAATCATTTCGGCAATTTCAGATTTTTTCGCGTTTGGATATTCTTTTTTGAATTTTGTAGTGAGCTGTTGCCACAATCTATATCTTTCATCAGACTTAGGAAGCTTTATTTTTGCCTGAATTGGTTTGTCTGTCACTGGAGGTAGGGTGCTTTCGTTTTTAACTGCGGCGGCGCTTTGTGGTGCATTAATTGCATCTGTTTCAAGTTGTTTAATATGTTTGTATAGCGTTATGCGGTCTTGCTCAAGTTGAGCAATTCTTTCATTAGCGCATTTTAGTTGGTACTCAGGTGTTGATAGCATATCCTCCAGGCCAATAACTTGAGCCCCCATAGCATCCAACAGTCTCTTTGGTATCTTGATTTGCTTCTGTTCTGCCCAAGATCGTATTTTGGCAGGAGAGTTATCGTCCTTTAAATTTCCAGCTTGTCTTGCTCTATAAAGGAGTTGCAGCATTTTTTTATACTCACCATGATTGTTGACTCCTGTCGGGGGATATTCACATGCTCTAGGCTCTTGGTCTACCAGCAGTGCTGCTGCTTCTTGCAGTGTCCAGAGATCTAGTCTTGCCCAATGCTCATGATCAAGCCCTATGCCAATATACATTTAAGCCTCCTTAAAATTTAAAATCTTCGCCCCGACTGTTAATCCGTCTAGGTAATCTGCCCAAGCCTGCATCATCTTTTTCCGCTCTGGCATAAATTCCGCGTAGTTATATGCTGCCCTCACTGAGTTCCGATCGGTGTGCGCAAGCTGGCGTTCGATAGCATCGCGGTTCCATCCTTGCTCATTCAACAGAGTTGAGGCCATGCTACGAAATCCGTGGGCCGTCATTTGATCGGTGGTATAGCCAAGTCGACGCAACGCGCTGGTGACAGTGTTTTCAGATATTGGGCGTTGAGTTGTTCTAACACTGGGAAATATGTATTTGCCTGTGCCCGTCAAGGGATGCAGTTCTTTAAAGATCTCTAAGGCTTGTATAGAAAGCGGGACAATGTGCTTTGATCTCATTTTCATTTTTTCTGCTGGAATTTGCCAGATTGCTTGGTCGAGATCAATTTCTGACCATTCTGCATTCCGTAGCTCACCAGGGCGAACGAATAGCAAAGGGGATAGGCGCAAGGCGCATTTAGTAATGAACGTGCCTGGATAAGTGTTGATTGCACGTAAGAGTGCGGCAATTTCTTTGGGGTCTGTTATTGATGCATGGTGTGTTTGCTTAACAGGAGCTAATGCTCCACGCAAATCGCCGCATGGATCACGTTCCGCTCTGCCGGTGGCAACCGCATACCTAAAGAATTGACTACAGTTTTGATGCGCTCTGTGAGCCGTTTCGACGGCGCCTCGGCTTTCAATGCGACGCAAAGCGGTTAGTAGTTCGGGTGCTGTGATTTCGGAAATAGGGCGGTTGCCGAGCCATGGGAAAATGTCCTTTTCAAGGCGACGTAAGATGCGCTCACCATGATCAGGTGTCCATTGTATAGAAAACTTGGCATACCACTCACGAGCCACACTTTCCAAGCTGTTAGTTGCAGCCAGTTGTTGTGTGCGCTTATTAACCTTTTTGGCGATGCCAGGATCGATATCGCGGGTAAGTAGTGTACGTGCTTCATCGCGTCTTAATCTTGCCTCAAGGAGTGATACATCAGGGTATGCACCAAAGCTGAGCTTTTTCTCCTTTCCAGCAAAGCGGTATTTGAACTTCCAGAGCTTAGAGCCTGCGGGGGTGATGAGCAGGTACAAGCCTTTTTCATCGGCTAGTTTACAGGGCTTTTCAGTAGCCTTTGCTTGTCGAACTTTAACGTCTGTCAGTGCCATTGGGGGCCTCGTCCTTGTAACCATGCGAAAGGCCCCCGGATAGGCCCCCAAAAGGGCTTGGATGTTGGGGGCTTCTATTAGACATCCTGAGAGTATGATAAAGCAAAAAACCCCTGTATTACAAGGGGTTTCTGGACATTGCTGGATGTTGATGGATTTGAATGTGGTGGAGGTGGCGGGAATCGAACCCGCGTCCGCAAGCACTCTGCCCTCGGTTCTACATGTTTATCACATACTCAGGTTTAACAATGGGCCATCTGATGTGCAAAGATAGAACCCATCGCGGTCCTGATCGTTTTGACTGTATTGACCTCAGGCGGGGTCTTTACAGCGGTTCAATCTAGATGACCGTTATTTATCCCGGATTGACACAAGATAGTAACGGTGCCTGCCGGTTATTAAGCGGCGAGACGCATAGACGCAATTAAGCGGCTACAGCGGTCTCATCAGCATAGGTTGCGTAGTTTGCACCTAGAATTTGCAGCTAGATTAACGAGTTAAGCTACGGTGCTCGACATGCCCCTCGGGGTTTGCAACCCACGTCGAAACCAGGTCACCCCCTTGAGATGTACAGTATATTCCCTCATACCCTACAATACAAGCTTAAAAAACCCTCTACTTTTCTTAATTCTCGGAGTACAATACCGCTTTAATCTAGCCGCCAAGGGGATCGCTATGTTCACGAAAAATACCTCTCTTTCAGCCTTCGACCCCGCTCTCGCTGAAGCCATCGCTCATGAAGCCCAACGACAAGAAGATCACATCGAACTCATAGCCTCCGAAAACTACGTCAGCCCCTGCGTCCTCGAAGCCCAAGGCTCCGTCCTCACCAACAAGTACGCCGAAGGCTATCCCGGTAAGCGCTACTACGGTGGATGCGAATACGTCGACGTCGCCGAACGCCTCGCGCTCGATCGCGTCTGCAAACTCTTCGGCGCCGATTGGGCCAACGTTCAACCCCACTCAGGCTCCCAAGCCAACGCCGCCGTCTATATGGCACTCATTAAACCAGGTGACACCGTTTTAGGCATGGGCTTAAATGAAGGCGGGCATTTAACTCATGGCTCCAAAGTCAACTTCTCCGGACAGATATATAATAGTGTCGCTTATGGCCTCGACCCCACAACCGATCTCATCGACTACGAAACCGTTCGTAAATTAGCCCATGAACATAAACCCAAAATGATCATCGCAGGCTTCTCAGCGTATTCCCGCAAAATCGACTGGTCAATCTTTCGTCAGATCGCCGACGAAGTCGGCGCGTTCCTGCTCGTCGATATGGCGCACGTCGCTGGTCTCGTCGCCGTTGGCTTGTACCCCAATCCACTCGACCACGCCCATGTTGTCACATCCACCACGCATAAAACATTGCGCGGCCCGCGTGGCGGCCTCATTCTGACCAAAAATCAACCCGAGATTTCTAAAAAATTAAACTCCATGATCTTCCCCGGCACCCAAGGTGGCCCACTCATGCATGTCATCGCCGCTAAAGCTGTCGCGTTCCAAGAAGCACTGCAAGATGACTTCAAAGGATATCAAGCGCAAGTGCTGAAGAACTCAAAAATCATGGCCGAAACATTAAAATCGCGCGGATACCATATCGTATCAGGCGGAACAGATAATCATTTATTCTTAATATCCTTGGTGGATAAGGGCATCACCGGTAAAGATGCCGAAGCCGCTCTCGGTAACGCGAATATTACTGTGAATAAAAACAGTGTGCCTCGCGACCCTGCATCACCCTTCATCACCAGTGGCGTCCGTATGGGAACACCCGCCGTCACAACTAGGGGTTTCAAAGAAGCAGAATGTGTGCAATTATCTGAAGCAATCGCCGATATTTTTGATAATATTAACGACGAAGCCGTTATCAAGCGTGTGAAAAACGATATGTTAGCGTTGTGCGCGCGCTTCCCTGTGTATGCGAAATAAAAGGACAGATCATCATGAGATGTATGTATTGTGGAGCAGCAGATACCAAAGTGATCGACTCACGTTTGGTAGGAGAAGGCGACCAAGTGCGTCGCCGTCGTCAATGTTTGGAATGTGCAGAACGTTTTACCACTTATGAAGCCGCTGAATTAACACTGCCACGTATCGTTAAGCGCGATGGCTCCCGTGTTAATTTTGATGAGCAGAAATTGCGCTCCGGCATGGTGCGTGCATTAGAAAAACGACCCGTCGCCAGTGAAGCCATCGACGATATCATCGGACGAATTAAATACCGTCTTCAAGGTGTCGGCGAACGTGAAATTCCTTCTCGTCAATTGGGCGAGTGGATCATGGAAGCACTGCGTCATTTGGATCAAGTGGCTTATGTGCGCTTCGCCTCTGTTTATCGTAGCTTCGAGGACGTCAATGCGTTCCGCGAAGAAATTGAAAAACTAGCGACCAAGGATGCGCTGGCCGAGGAAGAATAAATGATCCACATGCAGCGAGCACTTGAGCTCGCCGAGCGCGGCATTCCATTTACTCGACCCAACCCTTGCGTCGGTGCAGTCATCGTTAAAGATGGCAAAGTCATCGGCGAAGGGTATCATCAAGCATTCGGTGGCCCTCATGCGGAAGTCTTCGCATTGCAACAAGCAGGCGAGGCGGCACGCGGCGCGACATGCTACGTCACGCTCGAACCCTGCAATCACACCGGCAAGACACCACCGTGTGTCGATGCATTGATCAACGCCGGCATTGCCCGTGTCGTGATTGCTGCCAAAGACCCGTTCCCCCGTGTCAATGGCCAAGGCATTGCTCGATTACGTGCCAATGGCATCAAAGTCGAGACAGGGCTATTGGCCATGAATGCCCAACATCAAAATAAAGCATTCCATCATCATCTGACCCGAAACAAACCTTATATCGTCCTCAAATCAGCGATGAGTCTCGATGGCAAAACAGCTGAACAAGGCGGCAAAGCGCCTTTTGCCCTCACGGGGGAAGCGACTCGAGATGAAGTCCACCGCATGCGCGCTGAATCAGATGTCTTGATCACCGGAATCGGCACCATTCTGGCTGATAATCCCTTGCTTAACGTCCGAAACCCCTGCGCTGAACATCCTACGTTCAGGCCGCCAGTCAGGGTCATTGTCGATACACACTTGAAAACGCCTAGCGCAGCACGCTTGTTTGACGTTCCTGGAAAGGTTATCATAGCAACCTGTTCAAAAAATGAACAACCTGAGCTTCAGAAGCGGGCTGATATATGGATATTGCCTCAAGAGGGCGGTCAAGTCAGTCTTAAGGCCTTGATTTCACGATTATCAGGTGAAGGTTTGAGGCAAATCATGGTAGAATCTGGGCCTCGCTTGCAGGCGAGTTTTCTAAGTCAGAGGTTAGCGGATGAATGGGTGGTATTTATCGCCCCAAAGCTCTTAGGGCCCGATGCATGGCCTTTGACGTTTGCAAAGCCCCAAGCTTTGCAATTTGTGTGCGAAAGCACACAAGTTTTTGGCGAAGATATTTGTGTGAAATATAGAGGTATATAGATGTTCACAGGTTTAATCAGTCATATTGGTACGGTTGCATCGATTCAAGAAAATGTGGACGATCGGACTCTCTGGGTGAGAGTCGTCAAAGGTTTTCTAGACGGACTGATTTTAGGTAGCAGTGTTTCGGTGAACGGTGTTTGTCTCACGGTCACAGGTTTAAAAGCCACGCAATTCAGTGTGGATATTTCTGCTGAAACATTACGTTGCACTGCATTGCGCCAGCTCATCAAAGGTTCGCGCGTTAATTTAGAGCATTGTCTCACGCTGCAAAAACCATTGGGCGGCCATTTAGTATCTGGCCACGTTCAAAATGTTGGCACCATTGTTGGAATGAAAAAAGAAGGTTTATCCTGGATAGTTGAAGTCGATGCCCCGAAAGACGTCATGAATTACATTGCGCCGAAAGGCTGTGTCGCGATTGATGGTGTGAGCATGACGGTGAATTGTGTGACGACGAATTCTTTTTTTATTAATGTGATCCCGCATACGTTTGAAAAAACGATTTTCTCATCGATCAAAATGGGTGATCGTGTGAATCTCGAAGTTGACATGATCATGTTGTATCTCGATCATTTATTGAAAGGCAATGGTGCGGACCCTGTGCAAATTTGGGGTTCTGAAATTTTGGCCAGTTGGGTGCACACGGCCGAGACGGAGCATTAATTGATGACCATGCTCTTTGATACCACAGAAGACATTATTGACGCGTATCGACGCGGCGAAATGGTTGTCTTAGTGGATGACGAAGATCGCGAGAATGAAGGCGATTTAATGATCGCTGCTGAGCACATCACGCCTGAACATATTAATTTCATGACAAAAGAAGCACGCGGATTATTGTGTTTAACTGTCACGACGGAAAAAGCAAGCACCTTGGGTTTGCGCCCGATGGTTGAACATAATTCATGCCCGAGAGGGACACAATTTACAATTTCATTTGATGCGCGTGAAGGAACGACAACAGGTATATCTGCATACGATCGTGCAACAACGATTCAAGCAGCCGTATCTGCTGATGCAAGCGCTGAACACTTTGTCTATCCAGGGCATATTTTTCCGATCATTGCAAAAGAAGGTGGTGTGTTAACGCGTCGCGGTCACACAGAAGCCTCTGTCGATTTAGCGACACTCGCTGGATTAACACCAGCAGGCGTGATCATCGAAATCATGAAGGACGATGGCACGATGGCGCGTCGTGATGATTTAATTGTTTTTGCGAAAAAGCACGGATTAAAAATTGGAACGATTGAAAATTTAATTAAATATCGACATGGGGAATGACATGAACAAAATCGCCGTTATTTGGGCTCGGTTTAATCCAGAGATAACCCAAAAGTTGTTACAAGGCGCTGTGGAACGGCTAAAACAATCAATGGTAAAAGAAGAAGACATTTTAATCGTAGAATGCCCAGGCGCGCTTGAAATACCTGTCTTGATGAAAACAGCATTATCGCGCAACGATGTTGCTGGCGGCATTGCATTAGGTTGTGTGATTCAAGGCGAAACAAAACATTTTGATTATGTCGCAGGTGAATGTTCACGTGGATTAATGCAAGTGATGTTGGAATCAAACAAACCAGTAGCATTTGGCGTGTTGACGACATACGACGAAGCACAAGCGCACGCACGAGCAGCCGAAGGCCCGAGCAATAAAGGCTACGAATGTGCCGATGTATTACTCGAGATGTTGCATACGATCAAGAAGGTGTCGGCATGAACCCGATAACCCTTCGCAAGAAAGCGCGTCGAGCGGTGATGCAGGCATTATATCAGTGGCAATTGACGCAGAATCCTATTTCTGACATTAAGACATACATCTTATTGCAGGAAGGGAATTTTGACCGTGAGTACTTCACTGAGATATTTGATGGCGTGATGCAAGCGTTACCCGCGATCGATGAATTGCTGAATAAGCACACATCCCGCCCATTAGATGAGATAAGTCCGATTGAATATGCTATCTTAAGACTATCCGCGTATGAGTTACTGCACCGATTGGATGTTCCCTATAAAGTGGTGATCAATGAAGCCCTTGATATGTCGAAGGAATATGGTGCAAACGAAGCGCATAAGTTCGTGAATGGCATCTTGGACAAAATCGCACATGAGTCTCGAATTTGATCTCATCCAACGTTATTTCAGTCACATTGGTTCACCCATTGTCAGTGAAGTCATCTTAGGCATCGGTGACGATGCCGCTATGGTATCGTCTGCGCCTGATCCTATGGTTATCACGGTCGATACGTTGGTTGAAGGTATTCATTGTTTTGCAGGTGACCCTCCTGAAAGTTGGGCACAAAAAGCGTTGATGGTGAATTTAAGTGATGTTGCCGCCATGGGTGCCACGCCCTTTGGATTTCTTCTCTCGTTAACCATTCCTGAATTTGATGATGCCTGGTTGAAGGCGTTTTCGGCCGCATTGAACACACAAGCCACCAAAGCGAATGTACGATTGATTGGCGGAGATACAACGAAAGGTCCTCGCGCTGTATCCATCACCGCATTAGGTTCCGTGAAAGATTATCATGCGTTGAAACGCAGCAATGCACAGGTTGATGATGATATTTATGT
>Ga0206795_1067_pt1 | contig 21838 bp, 18 predicted proteins | sample Alteio_BWOrgCont_71_FD_152872 | JGI IMG/M metagenome (GOLD analysis project Ga0206795, IMG submission 152872) | Enriched cells from forest soil in Barre Woods Harvard Forest LTER site, Petersham, Massachusetts, United States -... | ecosystem: Environmental > Terrestrial > Soil > Temperate forest >... | reverse complement strand
TGTAAACGAGGTTTTCTTCCTGATCGAGTTTTTTGATGGTGCTGTCGCGCGTATCGGGATTGCCGCGCACAAAACGCAACTGGCTGAGCCGCATCCCCGCACGAATCGCCACGGTGAAGGTGCGCGAGACAACTTCCGCATAGAGCTTGCCTTTATATCCCGCAGGCACGCGGTCGAACTCGACGCCGTAGTCAGTGATGAGGCGAGTGAAAATATCCAGGCGACCGGTGGTGCTCTTCGGATTGGCTTTGCCGTAAATATCGGCCGGGAGATTGACCTCTTCCAGCAATGGAACGATATAAACGCAGTCTTTTTCAAAGACCGCCGCGCTGGTCAGGTCGACGCGCGTCATGCGCAATTCTTTGATTCGCGACTCTACGGTCTGGTTCGGGCCAGGAAGAAAACTAGCGCGCACCCGGTGCGCAATGTCGCCCAGCCGCAGATCGAGGCTGGCGGGCTGAATGTGCGCCTCTTCGATGGCTGGCGTAGCATGAATCTGCCGGTTCTGGACCATCTGCCGGATATCCTGGGACGGAACAATTCCTCTGGTGCGCATTTCGGGCTCTTCGTCGTTACCGTCTGGGCGGGTGAATTCTGGAAACAGTCCCACTGCCCCACTCCTGGATTCGGGCATTTCGACTCCTGCTAAAGAAGCTAAACGATTTAGACTCAGCGAGGAACGGCTCGCGACTCAAGCGTTTCTTGATTCACCGTGCGGGCTGGTGCGACGGCGTGGCTGGAAGAGCTTCTAAATCTGTATTTTAAATCTAAGGTGGGTCCGGGACGCTGTCAAGCAAGGCGTTCCGGTAAGAGCAGATCTTTGAGTTTATCCGCAGAGAACTCCCGGTCCCTTCACAATCTGGACAGATGCCTGAGCCAGAGCAGTTTGGGCACTTAGGATCATCTTGATTCAGGTGAACATTCACACCGCTGCCAAAGCACTCCCTGCATTTCCCAGAACCTCCGCACCCTGCGCACCTATATTCCATAGTTTAGCGCTTTCAGAAGCGAAGTTTTGTCAGTCGGCAAGCCGATCCTCTGCGCTTCCGGCAGAATCGTGGTCGACCAGCAACTGAGCGCGCGAATGGCCTACTGGTGTGTCGGCACTTCGGCCGTCGGCGTAAGCGGAGGCGCGATCGTTGCCTGAGCTGTTTCATCCAGATGCTCGGGCAGCGGAGATTCCAATGCGATCTGCAGAACCTGATCCATCGTATCCACGAAGTGCAACTTCATGGCGTTGCGCAGGTTCTCCGGGACTTCGGCGACGTCTTTCTCGTTGTCCTTGGGCAGAATTACTTCGAAGAGTCCGGCGCGATGGGCAGCCAACAGCTTTTCTTTGAGGCCGCCAATGGGTAGAACTTTGCCGCGCAGCGTTATCTCGCCAGTCATGGCCAGGTCGCGGCGGACGGGAATCTTGCTCAGAGCGGAAGAGATGGCGGTCGCGATAGTGATGCCCGCGGATGGGCCATCTTTCGGAATCGCGCCTTCGGGCACGTGCACGTGGAGATCGAGGTTGCGGTAGAAATCGCGATTCAGGCCGAGTCGCTGCGCGCGCGAGCGCACATACGACATGGCAGCCTGGGCGGATTCCTGCATGACATCGCCGAGCTTGCCGGTGAGCGTGAGCTTGCCTTTGCCGTCGACGACGCTGGCTTCCGTGCTCAGGATTGAGCCGCCGACCTCGGTCCAGGCCAAACCGGTGACCAAGCCGATTTCGGACTTCTCGTGCGCCAGGGTATCGCGGAACTTGATCACGCCCAGGAAATCGTTGACGTTCTCGGCGGTGATGGTGATGTTGTAGCTCTCGCCTTCCTTCACGACCTTGCGGGCGACTTTGCGGCAGACGTTGCCGATTTCGCGTTCGAGATTGCGGACGCCGGCTTCACGGGTATAGGAGCGGATCAGGCCGGTGATGGCATCGTCAGTGAACTTGATGTTCTTTTCCGACAGGCCGGCGGCGAGTGTCTGCTTCTTCACCAGGAATTGTTTCGCGATCTCGACTTTTTCCTGCTCGGTGTAACCGTGCAACCGCAACACTTCCATGCGGTCCTGCAAGGCAGCCGGAATCGTATGCATGACGTTCGCGGTCGCAACAAAGAATACCTGCGACAAGTCGTATTCCACGTCGAGGTAGTGATCGACGAACATGAAGTTCTGTTCGGGATCGAGCACTTCGAGCAGCGCGGCCGACGGATCGCCGCGAAAATCCATCGACATCTTGTCGATTTCATCGAGCATGAAGACCGGATTCTTGGTGCCGGCCTTCTTCATCATCTGAATGATCTGTCCGGGGAGCGCGCCAATGTAGGTGCGGCGATGGCCGCGAATTTCGGCCTCATCGCGCACGCCGCCCAGCGACATGCGGACAAACTTCCGGCCCGTCGCCTTGGCGATCGACATACCCAGCGAAGTTTTTCCGACGCCCGGAGGCCCGACGAAACAAAGAATCGATCCCTTGGGATTCTTTACTAACTGGCGGACGGCAAGAAATTCGAGGATGCGCTCTTTGATCTTCTCCAGCCCGTAATGGTCTTCGTTGAGAACTTTCTCGGCGCGGGAGATATTTCGAATTTCCTTCGAGCGCTTCTTCCACGGCACGGCCAGCAGCCAGTCGAGATAGTTGCGGGAGACGGTCGACTCAGCCGACATCGGCGGCATGGCTTCGAGTTTTTTCAACTCCTGCAGCGCCTTGTCTTTTACTTCCTTGGTCATGCCGGCGGATTCGATCTTCTTTTTCAGTTCATCGAACTCGCTCTTTTCGCCGCGGCCCAGTTCCTTCTGAATCGCCTTAATCTTTTCGTTGAGGTAGTACTCTTTTTGCGCCTTCTCCATCTGGCGCTTCACGCGCGACTGGATGGTGCGGTCGACATTCAGCTTTTCAATTTCGATATCGAGCACGTCGGCGATGCGGGTAAGGCGTTCGGAAGGATCGAAAATTTCCAGCAACTCCTGCTTCTCTTCAATCGAAAGCTGAAGGTTGGCAGAGATCACGTCGGTCAGCTTGGCCGGATCTTCCATGCGCACGGCCGAGATCATGGTCTCGTAGTTCAGCGCCTGACACAGCTTCACATATTGTTCAAAGAGCGAGGTAACACGCTGCATGCCGGCTTCAAGCGCAGGATTCGGCTCGGCGGAATAGCGGGCTACGCGAACCGTGGCCTGCATGAAGCCTTCGGTGTCTGCAACCTGCAGAATTTTCCCGCGCTCAATGCCTTCGACCAGAACTTTAATATTTCCGTCCGGCAGCTTGAGGCTCTGCACGATGTTGACGATCGTCCCAACCTGGTAAATCTCGTTGGCCTTGGGTTCGTCGATAGAGGCGTCGTGCTGCGTCGCCAGGAAAATCTTCTTGTCCGCCGCCAGGGCTTCTTCCAGGGCGCGAACACTCGACTCGCGACCCACAACAAACGGCGTCATCATGTAAGGAAAGATGACCACGTCCCGAATGGGCATCATGGGCAGCTTTTTCGATTCGAACTTTTCCTTGGATGTGGTCACAGAGTCTCCCTGGGGATAAACACGCAAGGGCACGGAATGCACCCCAACCCTACCAACCTAACAGAATTTTACCCTGTCTGGATAATAGAAGAAATGGTTCTTCTGGGCAGATCTTTTTTGATTCGACCTTATAAGAGAGTGGTTACCGAGAGACATTTTTTGCACATTTTCCGTCTCGTCAGCGCCAATTGAAATCCGGCGCCGTTCGTGGAACAAACTGGAGAAACGCAGCAAGCTGCGTTTCTCCAGATACTTAGCCAGCTTTTTCCATGATGGTAGTGAAGGATGCGGAGCGCTTCTCCACCATCTCACGGGTAACTTCAAACTCTTTGACTTTCTTTTGGCTTGGCAGGTTAAACATCAGGTCAAGCATGAGCTCTTCAAGAATCATGCGCAGTCCACGAGCTCCCACCTTGCGGGCCATGGCCTGACGGGCGATCGCGCGCAGAGCCTCGTCGGCAAACTTCAGGCGCACGTTTTCAAACTCGAATAGCCGCTGGTATTGCTTGACGATGGCATTTTTCGGGCGCGTGAGGATTTCAATGAGCGCAAACTCATCCAGATCTTCGAGCGATCCGACGACCGGAAGGCGGCCGACAAATTCAGGAATGAGTCCGAACTTGATGAGGTCTTCCGGCTGGATGTCCTGCAGGAGCTCCTGATTGCGCTTCTTCAGATTAGCCGAATCTTCTTTCTCCGCATCCTCGCCCGAGCGGAAGCCTAAAGACTTCTTGCCAATTCTGCGGGAGATGATCTTGTCGAGTCCGACAAAAGCACCGCCGCAGATAAACAGAATGTTGGTCGTGTCTACCGGTGTGAATTCCTGGTGCGGATGCTTACGCCCACCCTGCGGCGGAACGTTGGCGATGGTGCCTTCAAGAATCTTCAGCAGCGCCTGCTGCACGCCTTCGCCCGATACATCACGCGTGATCGATGGATTCTCGTCCTTGCGGCCGATCTTATCGACTTCATCAATATAGATGATGCCGGTCTGGGCGCGGCTCACGTCACCATCGGCCGCTTGCAGCAGCTTCAGAATGATGTTTTCCACGTCCTCGCCCACGTATCCGGCTTCGGTCAGCGTGGTGGCGTCGACAATGGCAAAGGGAACATCGAGCATGCGGGCCAGCGTCTGCGCCAGCAAGGTCTTCCCTGTTCCAGTCGGACCGATCAGCATAATGTTCGACTTGGTGAGCTCGATACCGTCCCCGGTCTTCTGCCGGTTCATGAAGATGCGCTTGTAATGGTTGTAGACGGCGACCGCCAGCTTTTTCTTGGTCTGCTCCTGCCCGATGACGTACTCGTCGAGGAAGGTTTTAACTTCCTGCGGCTTGGGCAACTGGTTCGGAGTGGTAGCCTGCGGGGTTGCGGTGCGATCGTCTTCCAGAATGGAGTTGCAGACGGCCACGCACTCATCGCAAATGTAAGCGCGGGGATAGTCGCTGGGTGACGAGATCAGTTTGGCGACGGCGTCCTGTGATTTATGACAGAACGAACAACGCAGAATCTCCTCGGTTCCCGACTTATTTTTCACTCGGCGTACTCCTTAGTCTTCCCCGGCATGAATAGGCCCTAAGTCATCTCTGGTTTCCGCGTCTGATATCTCTCCGGCGCGGAAGGCCGATCATACCGCTTTTGCCGTCTTATAGATGATATCGTCGATGATTCCGTATTCCTTAGCCTGCTGCGCGTTCATAATGAAGTCGCGCTCGACATCTTTCTCCACCTTGTCCAGTTTCTGACCGCTGTGCTTGGAGAGTAACTGATTCGTAATCTCCCGCATGCGCAGAATTTCTCTGGCGTGGATATCGATATCGGTTGCCTGCCCCGACAAACCACCCATAGACGGTTGATGTATTAGAATCCGCGAATTCGGCAGTGCCAATCTCTTTTTGGGTTCGCCTGATGCCAAAAGTAACGCAGCCATCGAAGCGGCCTGCCCCACGCACAGAGTCATCACATCATTTTTCACGTACTGCATGGTGTCGTAAATCGCCATGCCAGCCGTGATCGAACCGCCGGGAGAGTTGATGTACAGCTGGATGTCTTTCTCTGGATCTTCCTGAGCCAGAAACAACATCTGCGCGATGACGAGGTTGGCAATGTTGTCGTCGATCGGCGTGCCAATGAAGATAATGTTGTCGCGCAAGAGGCGCGAATAGATGTCGTAGGCGCGCTCGCCCCGTCCGGTCTGCTCAATGACCATGGGAACCAGCATCATTTGCGGGTCGTTCCTCAATCTATCGTTATTCACGTATGCCCTTCCACACTCCGCCCCAATGCAACGCTTCACGTGCCAGGGGGGATCGAAAGGTCCGCGCCGGTTGCAGCTTTACGCGGACTGGTGATACAGAAATTCGAGGGTCTTTTCGTTGCGGATTCTGTTCCGGATTCTATCGAGGCCCCCATCCTGTGTCAAACGAGCGCGAACCGCTTCCGAAGTCTGTTTGGTCTGCGCGGCGAGCGCTTCGAGTTCCTGATTTAACTCATCGTCGCCAACGTCGATTTTCTCCAGCTCCGCAATACGATCCAGTAACAACGCCGACTTCACATCCTGCACCGCCTGGTCATGCTGGCCTGCGCGCAGACGCGGCAGGTCCATCTTCTTCATGTCTTCCATCTTCATGCCCTGTGCAGCCAACGCACGCAACCCACGCTCGAGGCGCAGATCGATTTGCCGATCCACCAACGACTCAGGCACTTCGAAATCATTACGCTTCACTAACTCGACGACAAGTTTGTCTTTGGATTCCCGCTCCAGCGTCTGCTTCCGCTCGGCCTCGATATTTTCGCGAATCTGCTTGCGGACCTGATCGACGCTGGTGAACTCTCCCAGCTCTTTCGCAAATTCGTCATTGAGCTCCGGCAAGGTCTTCTGCTTGATGGCTTGAACCTTCACCGTGTAGACAAACGTCTTGCCCGCGAGCCGATTCTCCGGCGCATCCTCGGGATAGACAACTTCGAACTCGCGCGTATCACCGGCGCTGGCCCCGCGTAGATTCGCGGAAAATTCTGGGACAGTGTTCTTCCCGCCAATCTCGATCAGAACTTCATCCATGTGCACGGGCTGAGTCTTGTCATCCTGAACTCCGCCGTCTTTTGGCCTGCCATCCATGGAAGCCTGCGCGAAATCGCCGTCGCCGAGTGTGCTGCCCTCCACGGTAGTGAACGTCGCATGCTGATCGCGAACGTTGTTCAGCGCCTCTTCGACCTCTTCCTCTTTCACTTCGATCTGCGGATGGTCGGCGCGCAGTTCTTTGTAGCCCTCGACCTTGATCTCGGGCATGATCTCGAAGCTGGCCTTGAAGCGCAGCGGCTCGCCGTCGTGAATGTGCAGGTCGGTGACACGCGGCTGCGACACCGGAATCAAGCCCTGTCGTTGCGCCTCTTTGTTGAAATATTTAGGGACCAGCGCCTCGACCACATCGCTCTTCAGATCTTCTTTAAAACGCTGCCGGATAATGGACGCCGGCACATGCCCCGCGCGAAAGCCGGGCAGGCGCGCAACCTTCTGATATTTCTGGATGATGGTCTCGGTTTCGCGCGCCACTTCATCGGCGGGAATCTCCACCGAAATCTCGCGCTTCACGCCGTCTTGTTTCGTTTCCGCCGTCTTGGTTTCTGTAGTCATGGTCTCGGCATCCGCGCCGGCCGCTTCTGTAGGACTCACGTTTCCCTTTCACTGCGTCGTGCGGAATTCCTTCGATGTGCTCCGCTGATTGCAACCCTTACGAAGCAAGCAATCCCAACTTTTTCACACAACGTTAACCTTGAGTGTAAAGAGAGAAGGAGAGCAGCGTCAAACGACGCGCGAACAGATGATGCGTTCATCGCGGGACGCTCGTCAGGCTTACCCAAGGAGTTTCATTTCCAGAACGTGAACCCGTCAGTTATTGCACGTTCACGGTCAAAGAAGTGGTGTGCTGGGTAGTGGAACTTCTGGTGATCGTGACCGTATAGGTCCCGGCCGGTGTGCCCGAGCTCATCCCGGTAGAACTCTTCGAGCCTCCACAGGAAACCCGAAACGCCGCGCCGGCAGCCGGGCAGCCATTCAGCACGGCCAGGTTCAGCTTGCCGTCTCCGTTGAAGTCACCCGTGCCGACCGCGACCGGGCCAACCGCGGCCAGAAACTGCGGAGGTGTAATGAAGATGTTGTCTTGGGCAAACGCCTGAAAAATCAGAAGGGAAAAACTGCAATGAAGCGATGAATAGGCACTGCGAACCTCCGCACGCGGACGAAGAAAAAGGGGCCGGGACAGTATGGCACTCTTCTCCCTTGCTCACAACGCAGAACTAGCCGCTCTTGCAACAAAAATCGCTATGGCAGGTCGTTATGGGAAAAGACGTGTAGAGAACGGTTTTCAAGGCGGATTAGTGGTGGAAATGTCCTTCGATGTGGGAGACGAACCTGGGCTCGTGGCTCTTCATCGCATGCATGATGCCCGGGGAGAACTCATGCAGCACATTCATGCCGGCATCATTGCCGATCGTGGCACCGAAGTCGCTGAAAGGCTGGGAGAGCGACCGCTTCCAGGCAGGCCGCGCCGCCGAGTGCGCGACCGCTGAGGCCAGCACGCGCAAGAAGTACGATGTGTTCAGCCGCGGCTCTCCCGAGCTGTCACGCAGGATCGCAATGCTCGACGCGGCGTGCGTCGCGCGGCCGAAGAGGCTGTCATTGTCGGCAAAGTGATAACGGCTCACGCTATGCGCTACTGAGGGCAAACGCTTCGCCCAAAACTCGTTCGGATCAATAACGCGGTCGCCACGGTTCGAGTCAAATACGGAGGGCCGACTGAAGCTTTCCGGCCCGAGTTCAGTAACCGGTCGGCGCAGGGTGTTGAAAGCTGCTCGGAGCCGCGTGGGAGCGGCAAGCTCGGATGCAGGAACCAGAGTGGGAAGACTTCGGCTCGACGCTGTGTCCGCAACCGGACTCACGTGTGTCGGAATTTCGACGCCGGGCGTTTCGGGAATACGGCTGACTTTGCCGGCTTTTTTGGACGCTTGGCGCAAGGACGATTGGCCACAGAGTGGCTGGCAAAGGGCCGCACAAGAAACGGCAATAACCGGGAGACCAACCAGACAAACGACGCGGATTGTGAGCTTACCACCCATAAGCCAACCGTCCGACTCGTGCGCTTACCGATTCAACCAAGCCGACGAAGCGCAACTACTACTTGCTTCGTAGCACTTACATTTCCATCCCTGCAGCGCCTTGTAACTCCATATTTCATCATGTTGGTTGATGTGCAATCACCCCGGGTTGTAGGGTCAAATACCGAGTTACCCTCGGAAGTGACCCTCATTTCCGGCGCAAACTTTACATCTGAAAGTGCAAAAAACTTCCGCCCCCAACGAAGCCTTCGCAGACCTTCTGAACCGCAAAATCGTATTCGACGTCATCCCGAGCGAAGCCGGTTTTCAGGCGGCGCGAAGGATCTTCCGTTGAACCGGCCTATCGCGTCAGCCAAACTGCACCAGCTGTAACATGAGACTCCAGCTGACCTACTCCGAACCCACGATAGAATCAGCACGTGTCCACGAAAGAATCCTGGAAAGAATCCTGGCTCACCATCCTCAACCACGAAGTCGTCGCCTGTACGCGCTGTCCCCGGCTGGTTGAGTATCGGGAGCGGATTGCGCGGGAAAAGCGTCGCGCCTACCTCGACTGGGAATATTGGGGCAAGCCCGTTCCCGGCTTCGGCGACCCGCAAGCGCGCATCCTGATCATGGGACTCGCCCCGGGCGCGCATGGCTCCAACCGCACCGGACGCCCATTCACCGGAGATGCCAGCGGCAACTTCATGTATCCCGTGCTGTACGAAACCGGATTCGCCAGTCAGCCCACGGCCATCGACCGCAACGACGGCATGAAGCTGACCAATCTGTACATCACTGCCGCGGTCCGCTGCGCGCCTCCCGACAACAAACCGCTGCCACAGGAACTGGCCGAGTGCGCCCACTTTCTCGACCGTGAATTGGCGGGATTAAAAGATGTAAAAGTCGTAGTCGCGCTGGGAAAAATCGGCTTCGATGCCTATCTCAACTATGCCAAGCGAATCGGGATCATCGGCGGAAGAAAAGGATTGTTATTCAAACACGGCGCGCACTACCAGCTGCCAGACGGGAAAATTCTGCTGGCGTCGTACCATCCATCGAATCAGAACACGCAAACCGGCAAGCTGACGCGAGCCATGTTTCTCGAGATATTCAAGCAGGCGGCAAAATTTGCCGATCTGAAAAGCTGAAGCGCCCGCCCGAGATCTCGCACGACTGCCCCCACACTGGGGTCAAAATCGATCAGCAGTCCGGCTCGGGCGGCGCTTTATTTTGCGAAGTGAAACACATGGGTCGGACGGAAACGTGTGGGCATGGCAGGTCGCCCGCGACCGCACAAGCTAGAGGCCGACGATAACCGGCTCCGGCTCCAGCTTCACGCCCCAGATTTCCTCGACGCGCTGCTGAATCTGCTCTTTCAGGGCGAGGACTTCAGCCGCCGTCGCTCCGCCACGATTCACGATGGCCAGCGCATGCTTGCTCGAAATGCCCACATGGCCGAAGCCGTAGCCGCGGGCGAATCCTGATTTTTCCACCAGCCACGCCGCCGAAACTTTTTTCCGCTGCTCGAGCGCTGGGTAGCTGGGAACCTGGAATCCGCGTGCCCGCGCGCGCCGTTCAACTTCAGCATGTTGTTCTTCGGTGAGCACCGGATTTTCGAAAAACGATCCCGCACTCTGGCAGTCGGGATCGCCCGCCACTATCAGCATTCCCTTCAGCGCGCGAATGTGGCGAACCGCCTCGCGCGCCTCGGCGAGATTCGGCCGCGTCTCACGCCCCGCGAAATGCCGCTTCAGGTCGGCATATTCCACATGCGGATCTCCACCGGGCACAAGAGCGTAAGTCACCCGCAAGAGAATGAAGCGGCCGCGCTCGCTCGTATTAAAGATGCTCGATCGATAAGCGAATCCGCAGGCCTCGCGGCAGAGTTCGCGTATCTGGCCGTCGCTCAGATCGAACGCCTCGACCGACTCGATCGTCTCGGAAACCTCCTGCCCATATGCCCCGACATTCTGCACGGGCGTGCCGCCCACGCTGCCAGGAATTCCGCTGAGGCATTCGACGCCCGCGCACTGCGCGATCACCGCATGCGAAACGAAGCGGTCCCAGGATTCTCCCGCACCCACGTCGAACAAAACTCGGCCGTCGTCATCCTGCCCAGAGCGCCGCACGATACCGCGAATTGCGATTTTGAGCACCAGCCCCGGCCAGCCGGAATCGGCAACCAGAAGATTGCTGCCTCCACCCAGCACGAAGATCGGGAGACCGCGTTCGCGGGCAAACGCGACCGCCTCGCTGACCTCGCTCGGCGAGGTCGCCTCGATAAAAAATCGCGCCGGCCCGCCGATGCGAAGGGTCGTCAGCGGCGCCAGCGGGATGTTTTCTTCGATCTGCATTTGTACCGGGGTTTCTTAATCGAAAATCGTGGAGTTCCGAAAACTGCGGCTTGACCTCAATATACATCCCGCAGATACGTTGCCCGCAACGTAACCATCGGACAATGCCGAACTCAGCTAAAATAGAGATTCATATCCAATCAGGAGGTTTTTTATGTATCCAGAAATTATGGTGATTCCCATGCGCGAGGAGTTGACTCGCGTAGGCGTTGAAGAACTTCGCAAGGCCGACGACGTCGACCGCGCCCTCAAGAACTCGTCCGGCACAACCATGGTGGTGGTGAACTCGATTTGCGGATGCGCCGCCGGCCGTATGCGCCCCGCGGTCCGCATGGCGCTGGGAAATTCGATTCGACCGGATCGCATTTATTCTGTATTCGCCGGGCAGGACCTCGAAGCCACCGAGCGGGCCCGCAGTTACTTCACCGGACAGCCGCCGTCCTCGCCTTCGATCGCGATCTTTCGCGACGGCCAACTCGCCTACATGATGCCGCGCCGCGACATCGAATCGCGCGAAGCTCCGGCCATCGCGGCCGACCTGAAAGGCGCATTCGATCGCCTGTGCGGCAAGCCGGCAGAAGTGCAGTCGTAAGGGATTGAACCCGGAATCCGGCTGCTACGGTTCTTCGGACACTTCAATCGAGTTTCCCTCAAGGTCTTGCATTGGGAAAAATTTCGTCCCTTGACGGTCGGTTTCAATCGCGCCGACGCTCACAGCTTGAGAACTCAGCCACTTCCAAGCTTGATCGATGCTACCCGTGTAGAGCATCCGCGTCGTTTTTTCCGCAGAGTTTGTCACGGGACCAAGAACAATAGGCGTGGGCGACTCTTTCGGAAATACCAATCCCACACAGCCTTCGCCTTCATCAAGTTCGACTTTTATTTTCTGGAGGCCGAATTTTTGCATATACCACTTTGTTGCGGCCTGAAGATCGCGCACGCCAATGTAAAATGAGTCGGCAGCCCACAGGAGAGACATAAGGAAATTTGAATATGCCGCGCCGGAGATGTCAATCGCGTTACTTCTTCCCCGTCGCTATGAACGCCTTCACCACAATCGCATTTGGCTGCATGCCGACGGGAATCAGCGTCATCAAGGAATATTCGGACGGCTCCAGTTTGCGCGCCTTGCGTTTCTGAATCACAGTCACATCGCCCGACTCCGTATCGAGCACCAGCAAGTAATTCTGGTCTGGCGTGAGCGCGAGCGCATCGGGATGACTGCCTACGGTCAAACTGGCCAGACGTCGTCCGATGTCGATGTCGTACACGGCGATACTGTTCGACCCGAAATTCGACACGTAGAGCCGCGAATTATCGACCGTGACCGTCCCGTGCGATGGATGTTGCCCGATCTCCAGACTGCTGCCAACTTCATCCGTGTAGGTCTCGATAATCGAAATACTGTCGGAGCCGAAATTGCACACAAACATCTCGCCGCCATCGGGCTTCAGCGTGAGACTGACCGGCGTGCGGCCAACGTCGAGCAGCGCGAGCACGCGGTCGTCTTTTTTTGTAACACCGCTCTTCGGCGTCTCGCTTTTCGGATTTCCACTTGCGCCTTCAACCTTTTTTTCTTGCGTCTGCAATTGAATCGACGCTACCTGCGACGATCCGGAGCATGAAACGAATGCCTTCGTCGAATCCGGCAAAATGGCGATATCTTCCGGCTGCCGGCACACCGGCAGTGTCGCGCGCACGCGCAAGTCTTTCGCATCGATCAACGACACCGTATTGTCTCCGCGATTCGTCACCACCACGGTCGACTCATCGGCGGAAATCCGCGCCTGCCCCGGCGCCGAGCCCACGCGTACATTGCCGATCACGATTCGTTTCTCCAGATCGATCACGCTGACGTTGGCTGACGCTGAGTTAGCCACGTAAGCGCGCTTACCGTCTTCGGCCACATCGATGAAATAAGGACGCCCATGCACGCCGATCGTCGCGACAACATTGTTAGCCTCGGCATCGATCAGGCTGACATTGTTCGAGCCGGTATTCACCACATAAATCTCATTTTTCTTGCTGTTGGCGGCGATGCCGGTCGGCTCGCTGCCCACAGGAATCGTCTTCGCCAGCGCAAACGTTCGCAGATCGATCACGCTGACCGAATTGCTCTTGCCGTTGGTGACGTACGCATACTCGCGAAAGGCCGGATCATAATCGGTCAGTGCACGCTCGTGGAAATACCACCAGCCAAGTCCGGCTAGGATGGGAATGAATACCACGATGAAGAGGAGTTTTCGCAAGGTTACGCGTAAAACAGGAAGTTAAGATTAGCAGAACCGGGTCACTCTGGCCGGATTACCTGCAGCCCCGACACCCTCGAAAAGTGCCGCTCGTTGAAGGTGGCTACCGCGCTCTGACATTCCATGGCAGTGGCGGCAACCATCAGATCGTGGTACCCGATCATTCGCCCTGAAGCGTCGAGTTCCGCCCAGATTCGGGCATGCTCATACGCAGTCGTTTCCGTGTAGGGCAGAATTTGAAGCGAGTCCACAACACGGCGCACGAATGCCTCGCGTTCAGCCCGGTAAGCTGCCGTCGCGCGCTCCACGCCGTGCCACAATTCGGCCACTGTAATCGCCGCAATCTGGAAATCCTCCCCGGCCCGCGCCTTCGTCCACCCCCGCAGATCGAAGTCACCTCGTTCGGCGCGAATGATTACGTCCGCGTCCAGAATCATCGCCACCGGTCCACCGGCGGTTTAAGAATTTTGCGGCCCTGGCGCAGATCGCGCAGCCACGCGTCCGCGTTCTTTTTCGATAATCGGACCTCCGAGAGTGCCTTCGCCAGGTCCGCTCCGGTGCAGCGCTTCTTGCCATCGGGAACGATACGGGCCATCGGTTCCCCGTTCTTCAGAAGAATAAAAGTGACGTCCTGATAGTGAGAGCGATTCACGCAATCGGCAAAATTGCGGGCCGCTTCCGTTACGGAGATGGTCTCCTCTTTCATAAAATCAGATTATCAGATTTTATGTATAAAGCAAAAGATAACATCTTCAATACAGATGAAACTGCACCTGTACTGTTATCTGTACCGCGACCGGAACCCCATCTTTTTCTGCGGGCTCAAACTTCCACGCGTTGACGGCCAGCACCGCCTGCTTGTCAAGGCTCGGTTCTAGGCTGGTGATGACCTTAGCGTCGCGCACCGTACCCGAGGGTGTTATGACGATCTGCATCGTGACTGTGCCTTGAATTTTTTTCTGGCGGCCTTTATCCGAGTACTCCGGCGTGGGCGCATAGACCATCCGGGGCTGGGTGACGCCGTGCCCGATGCCGTAGACAGGACCGTCTGTAGAAGTCGAAATGACGGTCGGAGGGAGCTTCGCATTTTGTACGGCCCGCAGGTTCCGATCCGGGTTGTAGACGAAGTTAAAACGGAATGCGAGTTGATCGCCAGCGAACCGTCCAGGCATAGTGGGGAAGAAATTGCTGTGCTCGATGCTCTTCCACGCCGCGCGATCAAGAGCTTCGTCGCCGGATGTGCGTTCGATCTTCAAATCCGTAACCTGCCCGTCTTTGTGCAGAACGAACGTAATCGCTAGGCAGCCGGCTCTGTTGAGATCAGTTTCCGGCATCAGCCTAAACCAGTTTTCGCGGACGGTCATTTTCATCCTTTGCAGATAACCGCCAAGAGGAACGCCCGCATCATCAAGCACGTCAATGGAAGATTGCTCCTCCGTGCACGGCGACACAGATGTGGCGAGTGTAGATGGCGCGGGATTCTCGGATGGGGGAACGCTTTCCGGAGACTGGGCTGCCAAAACTCCAGAGAGCACGATCAGCGCCAGGACGGCGCCAACGGCATGAATAGCCTTCATGACTTACCTCCCGTTAAACTGCGATCACAGCAGGCCCGAATATTTTTTTACTTCGATCCCGACGTTCGCGGCATTTCAACGAACGACAGCCGTCTCCCTAACCCCAATCCCCGGCACAGTCCTTCCCACTACCGCCGCAATCTGCCGCACCTGCGTCATCAACTCATCGAACTGATCGGGATAAAGCGACTGCGGCCCATCCGACAGCGCCTGATCGGGATTATTGTGGACCTCGACCATCAATCCGTCGGCGCCAACCGCGACCGCCGCGCGCGACAGCGGCGTAACCTTATTTCTTTTGCCCGTGCCGTGACTCGGATCAACCAGGATCGGCAGATGGCTCAACCGTTGCACCGCCGGGACAATGCTCAGGTCGAGCGTGTTCCGGGTGTGGTCGGCGAAAGTCCGCACGCCACGTTCGCAGAGCGCGACGTTGTAGTTCCCTTCACTCAAAATATATTCCGCCGCCATCAAAAACTCTTCCAGCGTGGCCGACATCCCGCGCTTCAGCAGCACCGGCTTGCGCGACCGTCCCGCGCGCTTGAGCAAAGAAAAATTCTGCATGTTGCGCGCGCCGATCTGGATCATGTCCGCATACTCTTCGACCAGGTCGAGCGATTCGTGGTCCACGGCCTCGGTGATGATCTTCATGCCAAACTGCTGGCGGATTTCCGCCATAATGCGCAGGCCCTCTTCGCCGAGTCCTTGAAAAGCGTAAGGGGACGTGCGCGGCTTAAAAGCTCCGCCGCGAAAAAACTGCGCCCCGGCACGATGCACGCGCTCGGCGACAGCAAAAGCCTGCTCGTGCGTTTCAATGCCACACGGTCCGGCCACAATCGCAAGCCCTGGTCCGCCGATGGTTGCCTCTGTGTCAGGAAAGGTAATGACTGTGCTGTCTTCCTTGACGTCGCGACTGACGAGCTTGTAGGGCTTTGAAACCCGGATCACTTCCTGCACGCCGGGCATCTCTTCGAGTGAGCCGTGCTCGAACTCGCCCTTGTTCCCCGTAATGCCGATGGCAGTACGCGTCGCTCCGGGCATGGAATGCGGACGGAAGCCTAGCTTTTCGATCTTCTTGCAAACGTCGTGCACCTGTTCTTCGGTGGCTTGCGCCTTCATGACAACCAACATAGGTTCACCCTGGAAACGAAGTATGTGGGGGCAGCCGCCCCCGGCTGTCCGGTCGAGCGAAGCTCGATGGCTTACCGCAGTCTGCAGGAAGACCGCACGCTAAGTTTACCGTCGCGCCCGTCGCACCGCAAACCGCGCCCAACTAGGCGCCTACTGATGAATAAAGCGCTGTGCGCAAGGACCACGGGCGGCCAAAGTTGTTAGGGACCGCTACAGGATCGAATGTGGGTACCCCATTCTCGAGTCTTTTGCGAGAAGTGGCTTTTGACTTGTCGTTGAAGTGAAGGTTTCACCATGGGGAACCATGTCAGTGTGCGGACGGACTTCCATGCCCGTCCGGCGGAGCCGACTCGTCACGAGAAAGCCAGACTGCGGCTGCATGAGAAGGCGTTGCCAAGTTTATTTTCTGGCGCGTCTGCACCGCAAATCGAGCTTGGCTTGCTCACGGATGATTGGCCTGACGGGCCACTGCGATCCGGCGGTCGCTAAGATAGAGCCGCCCGGCTCTGTGCACGAATGCAGGGCGATGCCGGCTCTACTTCGAATCGGAATATAGGTTTGTATGGGTCTGCTTGAGATATCGCAGCTTTTCCTCTAGATGCCCTGGCTCAACGGGAGTCAGCCCGTGGATCGGATAACCGGCCGCTTTGTCGCACTGCTGGGTATCTTCGGTCTGGAGGTAACACGTCTTCCATGTCTGCTTGATGCGACGGATATGTTCCATTTCTGGACGGTCGGCACGGAAGGAGGCCACCACGACCGCCAACAGGAATCCAAACAGGAGCGATTTTCGCACGTACTGTTGCCGAACATTCAGAACTTGAAAGTACACGCCAAGCAGGGCGGGCTCGACGTAGATTACATATCGCGAGGATAACGCCAGGAGCAACCCGCCGCACTGGCGGCCATAGGCGGTGTTCAGGCAGAACAACAGGCTGTAAGCCGTCATCGCCAGGATAGCCAACTGCCCCGTTGATCCAGATGTCGCTATTTCGCCAGTTTGGCGCCGCAGCAGTCGCAAAACGGCGAACGCCAACGCGATGAGTACGCCTACCAGCACCATGCCGCCGAGGATCAGATAAGGACCGTGCGTACCCTTGATTGAGAATTGGCTAGCGAACATCAGGTCAACGAACGCCGCATAGACCTTCGGGCGAAAAGGTTGAATCGAGAAGCAATCCATGGCGGGGTAGAACCTGTAACCGAGAAAAAAAGACCCAAGCGATAGCAGAGCGATAACAAGGGTGGTCACAAAGTGGGCCATAGGCAACCGGTTCGCCGGAGTTTCCGACCAATGATCGAAGAGCAGCAGAGCTGGCGTAAGCACTCCCAGGAAAAGGCCAAAGCCCGTATAGATGGTGACGAAATTGAGAATCAAAACCAGCGGATAGCGCAGCGCTCGTTTTCTTAAGGTCCACGACAGGCAATAAAGAAGAAGCAATAGAAGCGGGAAGGGACCGTGAGCGAAGTTCGCGGTTACAAACAGCGTCTCCCACTGGGCGGGTATAAAAAGAATTGCGGGAATGACAACGTCTGTTACAGACAACTCTCCGAACAGCCTTCGCTTGAGATACAACGCGAATAGCGCGGCCGTCACGATCACTCCACCAACAAAGAAGGACTCGGTGCGGCTGTTCCAGAGGAACATCGAATCGACCAGCTTCTCGAACAGCCCGCCCACTCCCTGCCGATGGGGTCCGTGCTGCCAGGTGAAGATCTGCCAAAGCGAGTGGTGGTGAAAAAGCGTAGCGTCGTTAAAGTCCCACTGATCCGAAAAGAAGATGTTTACCGCATAACGCGAGATCAGAACAAACATCCGAGCAGCGAAGACAACGAAGGCTAACCCCACAGCTACAACAGCCCACTCACTGGCCTTCGAGTTCTGCTTCGCTGTAACTGGTTCTACTTTTCCTGGCCCAGAATCAATACTCATGCCGTAAAGTTTACAACCGGCACGAGTCGAATGTGGCAGCACCAGATGAGAACGGGAAATGCAGCGCTATCTTCCGTCGCGTTCAAATACATAGAGAGTGGGCTCGGAACCCCAAAGATGCACCGGGTAAGAAGCTTCCTCCGGTGGAGCAGGAATTCGAAACACTAAGATGTAGTGGTGCGTAAAAGTCCATGCGCGCTCGAAGAATGGAAGGTTTTCGTCGAGGGTGGTGCTCCAGTTCCAAGCGCGATCGTCATCCTCATAAATTAGAAATCGCGGGCGCGAGCTTTGTAGCTGACTTAGCATGTCATCCTGCATCTGTTTGTCGAAAGCTTGCTTCTCCACCAACGGATACGCGTACAGATAGCTGGTGGCGCAGCGCAGGCGAGCGTAGAAGCAGATTTCCGGTTCGGAGCCGATAATGCCGATCTGATCCTCGGAGTTGGCGCGTGCCTTGATGAAGTCTGCCACTTCGACCGCCTCCGAATAAGGCTGATCGCAGTGGACCTTTCGGGCTAAGGCTGGGGGATCGAGGTGAAAGTATGTCTTCCACTGGCCGTGGACCGACGCGACATAAGCAATGGTGAACAACAGCACGGGAACATAAGCCACTCTGCCAACGTTATGCGCGCGCAGTTCGCGCTCAGCGCACTCCACGGCAATCCCCACGCAAAGAGCGACGGCGGGCAGCAGCAAAATGAAATAATGAGGTCGAAAATATAGTCCGGGACAAACCGCCAACGCCGATGTCACGACGAAGCCGGCAACGAACCCGCCGTTAGGGCGGGCGTAGCGGCTCCAGAGCGGAGCCGCTACGCCAGCCAGCGCGATTTCCCACGTCACAAATGGCCGCACGGCCCAGGGCAAAGTGTATTTCAGGCACAGCCGCCAGCTATCGGCGAGGCTCATGATCGAGCCGTATTGGCGGGCGTAAGTCCAGGTCCAGAACCAGAAATTGGCGAAGACTCCCGCCCGCCACAGCCACAGGCACAGTAGTAAGTAAGGCAGCGCGGTTCCTCCGACCAATGCTGTGCCGCGGAGCACAACCTTCTTCCAAGCCAAGCCGCGTTTCCATTCGGTCGACAGCCAATAGCAGGCAGCGAAGAATCCGAAAAATATTCCCGGCTGCTTCATCAGGAACGACAGGCCAAACAACAACCCACTCGTAAAAAACAGAGAGGCGCGTTCGCGAGCCATCGCGCGCTGCAAAACCAGGATTCCCGCGATCGCCGTCAGCACAACGAAGTGCGTAGCGTGTCCATCCTGTCCCAGCACTCCTGGGCGGATCGCGAGAAAAATGTAGGTAATGCTCGCAATCGTGCCTGCGAGCAACCCATACAGTCGCTTGCCGAGCAGAAAAACGAAAAGCGCACACAACGTCGTAACAACAATCATGCCGAGACGAATGCCGCCTGCCGTCTGGCCAAACACGGCCATGATCGCCGCAAAGGCCGCACACGTTCCCGGCAGCTTCATGGTGAACGCTAGCTGATACGGCGGAACACCCTCCAGCATTAGCTTGCCCATATAGGCGTACTCACCTTCGTCCCGTTCGAGCGGCAGGTCGCGAAAGTGGAAGCGGATGGACGCAAAGAAAGCCAGTGCAAATATCAAGGCCGCGTAGCACGCATACCGGTAAGCACGGCTGGAATCAGCCGCCACTTGCGCGGATTTCATCTCAATCGAATTGACAATAGAACCGCCGCCCAACGCTTGGCTCATATCAGACTAATAACATGTCTGCCGCGATTTTTTATACCGCTCGTAGTTCTCGTGAAGTTTCGATCTCAGTAAACTAGACTCATGCCGCAGTCTCGTTCCATCGCGCGCGAGCAGGACATTCTCAAACAACCGGCGCCGAAACCACCGCGCCTCACTTCGCGTCGCATTGGCATTCACACCTCCACCGCCGGGGGTGTCCACAACGCCGCGGAGCGCGCCTATCGCCTCGGGTGCAACACATTCCAGATTTTTTCTTCCAGCCCGCGTCAGTGGGCTCCGTATGAATTGGGAGAGTTGCAATGCGCCGAGATGAGCCGACTGCGCACCCATTACAACCTGAAACCACTGGTCATCCACACGAACTACTTAGTGAATCTCGCCAGCTCCAATGAATTATTCCTGGAAAAATCAATTGAAGCTTTCCGCGGCGAGGTCGAACGTGCCTTGTCTCTGTGCGCAGACTATCTCGTGCTGCATCCCGGCTCGTTTCGCGGAGCCGATCGCGAGCAAGGATTGTTGCGCACCGCAGCCGCCATCGCCGCCTCTACCCAAGGCCTTGATCTGGCCGCGGGTGGCCTGACCATTCTGATCGAGAACACCGCCGGTTCGGAATTTTCTCTCGGCGGCAGCTTCGAGCAGGTTGCCGAGATCATCCATCGCCTCGATGGCATCGTTCCCGTCGGCGCCTGCATCGACACCTGCCACACTCACGTCGCCGGATACGACATCGTCAGCGACGAGGGACTTTACGCCACGTTGCGCGACCTCGATTCCACCATCGGTTTAAGTCGCGTCAAAGTCTGGCACTGCAACGACGCCAAAGCCGCCCGCGGATCGAAACTCGATCGCCATCAGCAGATCGGCAAAGGAACCATCGGCCTGGAACCATTCCGCATTCTCTTAAATGATCTTCGTCTTGCCCATTCGGCCTTTATCGCCGAGACTCCGATCGCAAATCCCGGCGACGATCGCAGAAACATCCAAGCCCTCAAGAATTTAGTGGAAACGTAGCCGCCGAGTTTTTCTCTGTATCGTGGGAGGGATGGATGTCATTCCGACGCTGAGCGAAGCGGAGGCGGAGGAACCTGCTTTTCCCCTATTAGGTCCGCCATAGGTAGCGTTGCGTCGCTAAGAGAGCCCCATCGTAGAATCAACAAGGACGTACACGAACTTTCATGAAGCTCTACCGCACTCGCCAAGCCATATTCGCCGAACAAGCAGGCCAGTTCTACGCCATCGATACGACATCGTGGGATGACCTCATAACCCGCGAAGATCTTTCCAGTTTTCTTGCCGTCTCGGTCAAAGCAAAGAAGCCCGTCGAGGCTCCGCCGCAAGACTTGCTTCCCCCGATCGGCAGCCAGGAAGTGTGGGCCGCTGGCGTTACCTACTATCGCAGCCGGGACGCGCGCATGGAGGAATCCAAAAGTGCCGGCGGCGGAGATTTCTACGACCGTGTCTACCATGCCGCGCGCCCCGAGCTGTTCTTTAAAGCAACAGCCCATCGCGTGGTCGGCCCAGGAGCGAAAGTTGCGATCCGCGACGATGCGAAGTGGTCGGTGCCCGAGCCGGAGTTGGCCCTATTCGTGACCCCGCGCGGCAAGATTGCCGGCTACACCATCGGCAACGACATGAGTTCGCGCGACATCGAGGGCGAAAATCCGCTGTACCTGCCGCAAGCGAAAGTTTACGACCGCAGCTGCGCACTCGGCCCCTGCCTGCTAATCGCCGATGAACCTTTGCTGTCCACAACCGAAATCAAGATCGAAATCCGCCGTGCGGGATCGCCCGCATTCTCTGGCTCAACCACGCTCGCCGAAATGAAGCGCAAGCCCCAAGAACTGGTCGAGTACCTCTACCGCAGCAGCAGCTTTCCCAGCGGATGTTTCCTGCTCACCGGCACCGGCGTCGTGCCCCCGGATTCATTCACGCTTCAGCCCGGCGACGAGATCCAAATCTCGATTCCGCCGATCGGAACGCTGATGAATTCCGTCGGGTAGTCGCTCCTAGCTCAAGATTCCGCCGGCGCGGAAGCAAGGCGTTTTCGCCTAGCCGTGTAAAATGAAGGTTTACCCTGCCATGCCCATCGGAGACAAAGACGGCGCCACAATTGTGAACGGCTCTCGTACTGACGCGACCAGTTCCAACTCACGTCCCAACGACGAGCGCTACGACGCGCAGCGCGTCGAGACGAAGTGGTTCGAGCGCTGGCAGAGCGATCCCACGCTCTACGCCGCCGAACGTCACTCGAACAAAAAAAAATATTACGTCCTCGAA